>Ga0208744_1000018_pt1 | contig 108694 bp, 118 predicted proteins | sample CryBogCBH24Aug09_FD_184620 | JGI IMG/M metagenome (GOLD analysis project Ga0208744, IMG submission 184620) | Freshwater microbial communities from Crystal Bog, Wisconsin, USA - CBH24Aug09 (SPAdes) (version 2) | ecosystem: Environmental > Aquatic > Freshwater > Lake | place: Crystal Bog...
AAACTTTATCACCAACTACAGCATCTTTCAGCTTAATATCTTCTATAGAACCATCAGAATGCTCAACCGTAATCCAAGTATCTCCGCTAAGGCAGCAGAGATTGCTCATCTTGATCAATGCCTTCTTTTTGTCAAATGAACCATGATCATTAGCATGGTCAACGTTCATTAGATAGATTCTTCCGGTGTCCTTTCGCTCTTGCATGAAGGATGAGAAGAGATCAATTGCAGGGATGGTCTTTTTTCTGATTTTGGTATTTCTTTCGTACTTCTCATAGAGTGTACGGAACGCATCAACATCTCGAAAGAATGCGTCGTAGAGATCCGGGCAATCAGAAGGCGAGAAGAGGGTGATATTACCTCCAGAAAGAAGTCTTTCATACATTACCTTATTGAATTGAACGCCATAGTCGAGATGGCGAATGCGGTTATCTTCAGTTCCCTTGTTGTTCTTTAGGACAAGAAGATCTTCCACTTCGTAATGCCAAACGGGGTAATAGAGTGTCGCCGCTCCACCACGGACACCACCTTGGCTACAAGATTTAACAGCAGTCTGAAAATGTTTCCAGAAAGGAACAACACCAGTGTGACTAGCATCCCCATTGCGTATAGGAGATCCAACAGCCCTAATACGACCGCCGCCAATACCAATACCAGCTTTTTGTGAAACATATTTTACAATACTCGAGGAAGTTGCGTTGATGGAGTCAAGGGAATCGTCAGTCTCAATAAGAACACACGAGCTAAACTGACGCTGTGGTGACCGTACTCCAGCCATAATTGGAGTAGGAAGAGAAATATCAAAAGTGCTGATTGCATCATAGAGTTCCTTTACCCACTTAATGCGGTCTTTGGTATAATTTTGAAAAAGTGTCATGGCGATCAACATGAAAGCCATCTGAGGAGTTTCGTAGAATTTGTTGGTGACACGATTGCGGATCAGATACTTGCCACGAAACTGCTCCATAGCAGCATAGGTCAGAAGGTTATCACGGTCGTGATCGATATATCGATTTAATTCCGCCCATTCTTCACATGTATACTTTTGTCCAAGCTCCTCATCATAATATCCAGCATCCATGACACAACCATATTGTTCTTCAAGTGAACATGGATCATACTGCCCATACACTTCCTTACGCAGATTATAATTGATCAGACGACCAGCCACATACTGGTAGTTGGGAGTTTCTTCGGAGATAAGATCGGCAGCAGCCTTGATCAGAGTCTCTTGAATATCAGTCGACTTGATGCCATTATAGAATTGAATTTTTGTTTTGATTTCAAGCTCAGAAACAGATACACCAGTCAGACCTTCACAAGCAAACCGACAAACTTTGTGGAATTTGTTAATGTCTAGAGGCTCTTTACTACCATTACGTTTAATAACTTGGATCATTATTTCTATTCCCTATCTCGCTAATATTCAACTGATACTACTAAGTCTCTTTGTGCTTTTGAAGGTACCATGTATCGTCATCGCCCTGATGCCACTCCAGAAGAGTATCGATATCCCATCCCATCTGATTAAGCACACCATCTGGTATTACTATATATAGCTCGCCGTTTTCAGACTCTTGAACCGTCAGCCTCGTGGTGCTATCTTCAAGATTGGTCATCGAGTGCTCTAATCTTTCAAAGTGTTTGTTTAGCTCTTCGTTGGTCACAATACCTCCACGATAGCAGGGAATCTTTCGGTGATGATTTCCCAGCATTGTTCTGCTACAACACGATGTTTCATTATATTATACCTTTCCAAAAATGTCAACATATAAATAGGAGTGTAGGTCACGGAGTACCAGTCCCACCTACTCTAACACTTTACAGGAGTATCAGCCATGTGTATTTATTGTGGAACCAATAGCTATCGCAAAATCTGGACTCGACATTTCGGTCCTATTCCTAAAGATGAGAATGGTAGATCATACGAGATTCATCATATAGACGGCAATCGTAAGAACAACGATATTTCCAACTTAGTTTGCATAACGATACAAGAACACTATAACATACATTATTCTCAAGGAGATTATGGTGCGTGTTCGGCTATTTTGATAAGAATGCATAAAGACCCAATATTAGTTTCAACCTTGTTGAAAGAAATGAATAGACAAAAGGTATTAGAGGGCAAACATAACTTTCAAACTTTAGCACCAGAAAAACGAATAGAGAACGCTAAAAATGCTGTTAGAATACAAATTGAAACAGGAAAGAACGTTCTTGTTGGTCCAGATAACAACAATAGATTAAAAGAATTGGGAATACATCCTTTAGTTGGAGGAGAAGCATCCAAAAAAGGAGTTCAATCCCAACTAAAGAACGGCGATCACGCATCTCAAAGAGTTTATTCTTGTAACTTATGTAACAAAACGATAAAAGGTGCAGCAAACTATAAAAGACACAAAACTTTCTGTGAAAAGAATCAAACAGTTTTATAGTTGTCTGATATAACAGATTCAAGATATTCGCGCATATCTGGAAAACGTTCAACAATAATTTCAGTTATTTGTTCTGCTACTATACGGTGTTCTTTCTGCGTAGCAGGATGATTTCTTACACCAATATAGTGAACAAAACTACGAAGTGAACCTGACATAATAAGCACAGATTCCATCATACCCTCCGGCAGTACTCCTCTTGCAACTTCCTTGGCAATGCCGTGTTCAATAGCCCACTTGTATGCTTTGGTTGCAAGATTTTGAACTGATTCCTGAGCACCAAGCCATTGATTTTCTAGCTCTTCATCATCTACATCAATACTATTTTGGCGATTCTTTACGTCTTGGAGTCGGGCTTCTCGTGCAATAAATCCCAAATCTTTCGTTGGATCTGCATATCGCTGAGAGTACTCTTGGAAAGAGAACGAGCGGTGTCTAAGAATCTGTCGAGCAATATCGCGTGTTGTTTTAATTTCCAAGGATACATGGACCATCTCCAAAGGTGACCAGTGATTGTGTGTGATCAGATACTTCAGCAACTTCGGTGCTGTCTGTGTGTTGTTCTGATTAGCAGGATTAGAAACTCGGGCACACCATCCAATAAGTTCCTGTGCGGTCTTGCAACCAGTATATTCTTCATTCGGCTGAGTAATGCCTACCAAATTAACACTGCTCACAGAGCCTCAACCCTCTTAATCTTGGCTTCAAGTTCTCCAATATCTCGGAGAAAAATAGCCTTCATATCCTCAGCTGTGCATCCCTTATATTTGCGCCTCAGATCTTCCAAGACACGATTATGATGCTTAATTAAATTTTCCTTACTCAAGATTAAATTCCTTCACTGTTTGGAATTGCGCCTTACTTACATAACCAATATCACGAAGATGATCAACGCGAATGGAAGCATCTGAATATTCAACATAGGTGCCATCGTCAAACCACCACCAGCGGTCAAGACTCAATGGCCAACGAGGTTCGCGGCGATATTCAACCAGCCACATCCCATTTGTTCTATGAATTCTTAGTTTTTTGATTTTAATATGGTCGAATTCTACACCATATTCGTTTGCGACAAGTTCGCTCATACCTTACTCCATGTAGACATTCTCATCTTAGCATTTAATTCATTATAACTGTTTTGATTAATTAAGTCAAGCAGTTTATTTGAATCATAGCCAGACTTGACCATGTCGTTAATATCTTTCTGTTCAAGTTCATCTGGCCAAAAACAAACTGTAAATCCTTTGTCGATAGCCTTGTTCATACGTTTTACGATATCTTTATTTCTTGGCTCGTTATCAAAAATGATTACCGATTTCTCTTTATTCAACCAGCTCATATCAACATCAGCGCCAGCCATCGCAAGGCTGTTAGGTAAGAACAAACTGTCAATCGGTCCCTCAACTATATAGACCGTCTTCTCTAGATCAACCTGATCAAGCCCAAAGATCTTTACGTGGTCGCCACGAACCATGATCGAATAATAGCGAACCTTGGAATTTGGATCAAAAGATCGCCCCTGATATCCAAACATATTCCCATCTCGATCAAAGAACGGAATGACCAACCGAGGCTCATCGTCTTTCGACAAGTCAAACTTGTCAGGGATAATGCTGTTGGTCCACTCACAGAACTTTGGCACATAATAGAGACGAAAATGCTGGCTATGCGGAATCATACGCTTTTCCACATAGACCTTAGCAGGATGACCGACTCGAAGCTGGCTAATTTTCTTCAGCTTCTTGAGAGGAAGATTGGCATCTTTGGTGAGATATTTGTGCACCACAGGAGTAGGCGCAAGCGGAGACATGGCTCTGGTTTCAGAGAAAATCTCGAGGTCATACTCTTTCTTTAGCGGAGGATCAAGAATCTTCAGAAGGCTGGCCACACTGCGAGTTTCTCCGCAGTTGTGGCACTTCATCAGAATATGGTCTTTCTGCTGAAAGTAGTATGCTCTTTTCTTATAGGGATTTTTCTTAGAGTCGCCGCACAGGGGGCAGCGAGAATTAGCAACGAATGGGTTAGTCGCTTTTACTGTGTAGAGAGGAATTCTACCAGACAGCATTCCAAGGTATTTTGCATCAATCCAATACATCTTATTCCGATCATTAAGGGGACATTCCCATTCTACCTGATCTAGAAATAAAGTAAAGCAATTACTTGAGTGTCACCACAAATAAAGTAGACAACTTTGCAAGAAATAACCAGCGGCTGTGGCGATGCCGACAACGATCCAGCGCCACTTATCAAGTCCACTGAGCTTGTCGTCAATCTTCTTCAGCATTTCGTTTTGTGAAGTGATTTGCTTTTCCAAATCAGTCTTCAGAGACTGAATATCTTCTTTCAGCTCTGATCTTAAATCTTCCATACGATCATAGATCTTTCCATTGCTGGAAATATTTTCTTCCCTATGTCTGTCCATAGCAGCTGAGAGTTTGTCCAGAGAAGTATTCGCTCTTTCCATATCTTTTTCAAGCAAAGAAATTCTGACGGTGGCTGACGATGACTTCTCAACCATCACTTTTCTTTCTGCTTATTCAGAAGTTGATTACCGATCTGGAGAAATCTCTTCTTTGAATCCTTAGCAAACCCAGTTGGATTTGGGTGAGTCGATGCGTTAGCCTTGACGATTTCTTTTTGTGCAGCAACAGTGTCTTCAGCAAATTCAGTTTCTTCTTTGAAATCTTTTGGATCATACTTCTTTTTGAAATGTCCAAATCTAGAAAGAATCTCTTTGTTTGCCGCATCAGGTCTAGCCTTGTCGTTATGAATGTCAGCAATGTGACGACCATGTGGAGAGTCAAGGAAATGTTTCACCATTACGTTTGGTTGTCTGGCGTCTTGGAGATGACCGTGTGCAGTCAGAAGTCTCTTAGCTTGGCTGTGAGCAGCTGCATACTTTTTTGAGCGATCGGCGTCATCTGAAGCATTGATTGTTCCGTGGTAACCATAGGTAAGATTCCCGGACTTTACAGCTTCCGAAACATCTTCTTTCGTCATGAAATTTTGTGCAGGAGCAGGAGCCATATTGGCTGTATCAGTTACGCGACGAAGAGTCTTTGCTGCATCATCAACCATCTTCTTTCTAGTAATTGGTGTTGCATTACCGCCACCCGACGTAGCACCTTTGGTATCCGAATAGTGTTGATCGCCACCCATTTCGTCAATCTGAGTTTCTTCAGGCATCACTTCGCGCACGCGACCCTGTCTTGCACCAAGAGAAGCTGGAGCTTTCTTTTTGATCTGCTTCTCGATTGGGCTTTGACCGCCGGAAGTGGTTGTTGTCGCCATAGCTCCACCAGTTGCTACGCCATCTTCGTGGAATTGTCTGAACGTCTTCATATTTTTTGCAACACCTTCTTTATATTATCGTCGCCAACAATGTCGACGCAGTTGATGGATCTACAATCGTAGTGAATATTCTCGACAACCTTGGGAAGATAGCCCAAGAATTCTAGAAATGGCTTCAAATACACATGATGTTCATGTAAACGGAAGAACAACATTCTGGTCGCAGGAACAACACCGAATACATTATACAGCACGATAATATGATTAATTATCAATCGTTCTTTTAATTCGTTAGTTTCTTTATATTTATTGAACAATCTTTTGAGGTATTTGAACCTTTTGAGATCGGACATGAATTCTTCAGTGTCAAAACATTCAGGATTATCATAATGTTTTGCCGCATATAATATAAAGGTAGTTTCATCAATTTTTTCAAACATATCAATTACCGATTTTTCGGTATACTCCGCTATAAGCAACCCATGTATAAACTTCGCCCTTTGATGTCAAACTGGTGACAGTATCAACAACTCCACCCGTAGCTCGTTCAATAGTCGTTACAGAAGTATTACTGGTGGTAACAATTATGCTATATGTGCCAGGATCAACGCATTTAACTGTAAAGACCTTATTGTTTGCGCCAGCAGGAAGAGTAACAAGAATATCACTTCCTGTTGCGCTTGCATCACACAAAAGAATATCATGAGAAAGATTTGCTGTAAACGTAGCTGTAGAAACATAATTTACAGCTCTGGTGCTGGCAATCTTGTTTGACACATAAGTGTATAATGCATTGGATTGGAGGACGTATGTATTACCATCCGCCCTCTCAATCGCAAACAGATCAGTATCAGCGACACTAGAAGTGTTTGAAGTCTTATAGATGTCGCTATACTTTTTACCAGCCATTTTATTTACTCATTAAGCCAGAGTCGAACCGCCGCCAACACCAGAGTTGTTGTTGTTTGCCATCTTGTGTACAGCAGCAAGAACTTCATACTGCTTGCGATTCGAACGACCACCAGTTGTGGTGACGTTGATTGAACCGCCTGTCGAGGCGACAAGGTTTGCAGATGTGAAAGTTGCACCCGAACCTGTTCCGTTAGCAACACCGTTAGCAGCATAAATCTTGACCACAACCTGTGTGTTCGAAGTTGTGTTAGCAAAGATGCCTGTGTTGCTGAAGGTGAAGGTCAGAGAACCACCAGTTGCGTTTGTCGAAACGTTGGCTGTTGCGTTGATGATCGAGTTCGAAACAACAACATAGTCTGTGTTCGAGTAGCCTGTTGCAGTACCTGTGTAGTTGATGTTTGCAGCGTGCTTCTCACGGTTGAAGCCCGTGACAACGTGTGTGTTGGTGAAGAAGCCTGCACCACCATAGTTGATGGTTGCAGAAACAAGGTTACCAGTTGCGTTTGTTGTCAGAGTTGCTGTGCCGTTAGCCGAACCATTCGAGATGGTAAGAGTATCGCCATTCGAGAAGCCAGCACCTGCTGTGACAGTCAGACCAGTTACTGGACCTGTGCCGCGCTTTTCGAGAATCCAACCTGGAGTCAGACCAGGTGAAGTTCCTGTATTGGTGACAATTGCCTGAATCTCGTCTGTCGATACGCCGTAGATGCCTTCGATGACATTGTTCTGAAAAGCACCTTCAACAGTGTTGGCATACATTTCAGCACCAGAAACGCGCTGATCAAATGTTACAGCAAACCCTGTTGTAGTTGTGTTACCGGTTGCTGTACCATATGTCGTGTTAGTGATTGCAAACTGAGCATTCGAAGCACCAACACTAAAAGATCCTGGAAGAATCTTGTATGTGCTTTGAATGTAGCCAGTTGCGTTAGTTGTTAGACCAAGAACGCCGTTGGCATAAGTTGTTCCTGGAGTTCCGACAGAAACAACCAGAATATCTGTGTTGTTATAGCCAGCACCACTTGGAATCGTCACCTTGGCTGCTAGGCCAAGATGCTCGTATTGTGTAGCGTAATTCTTTGGACCAGCAAGAACACCCTTATACTGTGGTGCGTTATTTGCTTCGTCCTTGTTTCCCCATAAAGCCATTTCTTATTCCTCCGTCTTATATTTATTGAAGTAGTCGACCACGTTCATTTGACCTCTTTCGACATTCATCCAATCATTTCTTTGTTCGGGAGTAACAATACTCAGATTAGAAGATTCGAGGTAGATTTGACGAAGTTCAAATGTTTTCTTCATAACTTCCATTACCGCAGCCTCAACCGCAGGAACACGCTTTACAGCAGGAGTTGAGTTATAGGCTTCGCCAGTTTTGCCAGCAGAGATGTGAGTCGAAGTGCCAGTTGCAGGAGAAGGACCAGTGGTTGGCTTGCTTGACTTCTTGTAGACTTCACCAGTCTTTGACTGTGCAATCTGGTCAGCGCCACCCATCGAAGTGTCGGTCATGCAGGCATCTGTTTCTTCCTTGGTCAACTTATCAGCTGCTTTCTGTATACCTGTCATGCGCTTAACGGCTTTATTGACAAGTTTATGTCCTTCTGCTTCGCCATCAGCATTGTTTCTAGCTAAAGCCATACCGCCGCCAATTCCTTTACCAAGGACTTGAGTTGATGCCTTCTTAACATATGAACCAAGTGCTTTTTTACCTGCTGGTGTATCGCCGATTTCATGAAGATCTTCAGCGCTTTCCTTCACGCCACGCAGTCTGGCAACGACTGCTTCAGCAATTCTTTTACTGCGATTACTATATTCCGACATAATTGTCTCCCGAATTTATTTGTCTATTTATTTATTTAATGGCGATACTTGACGACTTCACTACCACCACCCTGCGATGAAGGCAGAGGCTCAGACACAGCCTTTTTGAACGCTTCATGAGAGGCGCTAGCTTTTTTCTGGAAAGCAGCCTTTTCTTGAGTTGTTTTGCGAGCAGCCATATGGTCTTCGAATTTACCTACGTGAGAAGGATGCACCTCATGCTTTTCGCCATTATCAAAAGTCACAGGAGCATTGATTGACTTTGCTTTACGTAGTTGCATGCCAAGAGCTACTGGCTCTTCCTTTGGCTTACCTGCTGCGTCTGCAGCCTGACGACGATGCCAAGCAGCCGAACCTTCCTTTGGTGGACGACCGCGACCTTCTTCAAGCTCAGCTTCTTCTTTCATCTCTCCTGATAGATAATCAGAAGCAGTCTGAATATAATCCGCAGCTAGCGTAATCTTCAACTGAACCCATTCAGGGAGATTTGTTTCTGGCTTGAGCATTGACTTCAGCTCACCAATATGATGCATCATCTGAGCGAGCTGATTCAGAGCCATGTCGCCTTCATAGTCATACTCATGCGAGTCTTTTGATTCGCCAATTTTCTTGGCAATCTCATGAGCTTTATTGATTGTTGATTTCTTGAGAGGAGGAGTGTCGCCAGTTGACTTTTCAGCAGCAGCCATTCCTACAGCATATGGATTCTTGACGCCTTCAGCAAGTTCTACTTCTTCATGCATTGCATGAACGCTATATTTTCCGCCGACACGATCAACCATATTGCCACGTGCAGCGTGAGCATCAGCCTTTGACTTATCGCTGAAGGTCTTTTGAGAATCGCTCCAGTTGCCATCCTTACCCTTATACTTCACAACCCACATTTTCTCGGCTGTGCCTTCAGCAAGCTGAGTTTCTTCATTCATTTGTTTTTGCGCTTGAGTTTGGTCTTGGTTTTGTTTTTGTGCCTGTTGTGCAGTAGCAGATGCACCAGAAGTTGAAGTTTGTTTTGTCTTAGTGGTAGCAGCGGAACTTGAACTTGCCTTTCCTCCTGTTGCAGTAGTAGTTGGGCTAGCTGAAACATCACCAGCAGTTTGGTTAATGTATTTGTCAAACAATTCAACTCGCAGCTTGGCGAAGCTAATACGCTTACCAGTTTCTTCCTTGATTGGCTTCAGGTCATCATGGTGGCAAACCAGATTTGTTCCATCACGATCCATCGACACAACATACATATTGTTCTTGTCGTCGTAATGGTCAATATTGCCCTTGCCCTCGTATCCGTCTTTCTTGACTTCTACACGTGCGCCTCTCTTATACATACCATCAGTATGGAGAGCGCCATCAACTTCAGATCTTTGGTCCTGGTGATCTGCAGCAGTGCTTTCGCTGAGCAGGTTCATAATTGCTTTGCCAAGTTTAGTCATTAGGTTCTCCGTTATTTACCTGTAGCTCTCAACATCCAGCCATGTTTAGCATGAATATCTAGACGATCTTGTAGAAAATTCTCGATGCCACGATTATCAGCAGCGCCAGCTTCTTTAATTGCATCTTTGATTGTAGCCATGACTTTTTCGTTATCTGACAATAACGCTTTGATCATAGCTTTTGCATCAGGAATAGTTTCAATTGTATTTATTGAAGCTAGATCGCCGAATCTATTGTAGCTACCAGGAGCATATTCATCAAGAGTGCGGATATGTTCAGCAATGGCATCCACAGCTTCCCAAACTTCGTTATAAATCGTATCAAACAGAGAATGATACTGAGGGAAGTTTTCTCCCTCAACATTCCAGTGGAAGTAGTGCGTCTTCAAATAGAAGGTGAAGGAATCTGCCAGCACATTCTTCAGTTTATCGCCTAGAACACTCATAGTGTATCTCCCTTATCTGTTTCTTCACAGTTCCATCTACGTAGGGACATCGCCTTACGTGTTGGGCGACCCTTTTCATCCTTCATTGGTCCCCTCATGCCACCCATACGGGCACAAAATGACTTACGGCGTTTCGCAGCTTTTCCATTAGGATCTAATTTACTTGGTGGCGTGGTTACTGCGGTCTTAATTCCGAAATGCTTAGCACCTTTACGTGTTAGACCTGCACCAGATTCAGTTGAACGCTTGTAGCCATGGCTGTCTTCACCACGTTCCATAATAGCCTTGACTTGTTCAATGAGAGAAGATTCGTCAATAGGATTGCCTCTTGTGTCATATTTCTTGACCTTGCCACCCTTAGCGAAGAACTCAGCTTCAGCATCTTTCATAGAAGTCTTAGATCCAGGAAGGATCCCTGTTCTTTGATAACGCTGTTTAGCATAACGCTGAGTGTTTACAGCAATTGATTTGCTGCGATAATCATTATAGACTTTAGCGCCAGCACCCTTGGTTTCTCCAAGATCAACTTGTTCATTTTTTGGCTTTTTGCCAGCTTTCTTCATGGCAATCGCAATTGCTGCTTGTTGGGCAGGATTGGCAGCTTCATTCTGAGATGCTTTAAACGCAGCGTTAGTTGGAGCACCTTTGCTGCCTGGCTTGCGCATATGTTCGCCTGAGCCATGCTTAATGCGTTCTTGTTTTGCATGGATATTATCCCAGAGTCCACGCTTTTCTCCAAGCTCAATTTCTTCTTTAGGAACGCAGTTAGGGACTTCTTTCTTGCCCTTCTTCTTCATGCCTTCCATTTCATAACCCTTCCAGCAAGGATCAGAATCTTCCGAGATACCAGCATGTTTATGAGCTGATGCCTTAAAGTCCATACCAAAGTACTTAACGCGACCATGCTTGTTAGATGCTTTCCAACCAAGTTGCTTATCGCTTCCCTTTTCAGAAAATGGCTTAACGTATGGAGTATTCTTTGACTCTTCAATCTCTGCATTTTCCTTAGCGAGATGCTTGAAATACTGAACCTGACGTTCGCGCTTTTCAGCACCAGCCTTTGTTGGATACTTGCCGAGATTGCGACCAGTCGACTTTGACTTCAGCTCAAAGCCACCCTTGACCTTAACGATGTGTTCCTTCATAGCTTTCTTTTTCTTGCAAGGCTTGCATTCACAGCCATCTTCACCCATGCAATTATTTGAGTTGCCTGATTCGCCAGAAACAGCAGCATCAGCTGCAAACATGTATTCCTTGAACGTTTTCTTTTTAGGAACTGTAGGAATTGGCGAGCTGACTGGAGCTGATGCATCAGGGCGACCATTAGCCAGACCGACTGTAGAACCAACATCATCTTCAGCAATGGTCGCCAGATATCTCTTCAGAGAACGGCGACGCATAAGGTTGGTTTTGTCTTTGTCAGTTGTTGCCTTGATGTTTCCATCTAGACCAACGTTACCCTTACCATCAGGAGCAGGAACATTAACCAAAGGAGACTTCTTGCCGAGATAATCTCTAGCGTCCTTTGTTGGAATAGATTGGACTTGTTCGGTAACTTTCTGTGGACCTGCCATACCGGAATTAATATCGTTCATAAGCTCTCTTACGTGTTCATCGGGGACATGTTTTGGTGCACCATTTGCTCTCATGGTATTATAATCACCAGCCTGCGCCGCTGCGCGACTCTTGGTGGCAGACCACCCAGAAAGACCAGTAGAATGTTCATCGCGATCTTGGCCAGCGCGAACAAAAGAAATCTTTTTGAAATTGAAAAATCCATGAGGACCAGCTTTACCATTATAGGTATTCAACAAACGCTCATATTCTGGAATGCGGTCTGATCCAGCTACCACCACAAGATGATCATGACCCTGATTATGTAAATCTGAAGCCTGACTGAGAAGATTAGGGCGATCAGGATGAGCAGTTGTGATGTTAACACCAGGGAAGAATCTTCTAGCGTGCTTTAACTTTTGCTCTGGAGTAAGCGGATTCTTTTTCTTATCCTGTGTTCTAGTAAGAACGACATGATATGGTGCATTATGAAGTTTTGATTGTTGGAGAACTGTGTCGATAATTTCTCTATGAGCAGGAGTTGGTGGATTCATACGAGCAGGAGCAAAAACAACTGGATTGCTGGTTGATACTGATGGATCAACCGCTTCCATCTGGCTGCGATTGACGATAACTTCATTTGGAATTTTGCCAGTAAGAGTTTTATCTCTTTTTGGTTCTAATCCCAATTTTCCTCGGATTAAATCGACAAATTTACCCATTGTGCACCCTCTTTTTTTCTATTTATGGTTTTTCAGAGGTAAACCCACCACCACGATTCTTAGCAAAATTAGCAGCACTAAATTCAGCGCGATTGACTGCCTTATCAATAGTATTTGTATTAGGGTTGACCGCGACCATCCCTTCAGGACCAGTAGGATTTTCCCCAATACTAGTGTCATATTTCTTGTTTTGAGCAGCTGCATCAACAAGAACATTTTTTGCATTCTGTAAATTTCTATGGACTTCTAGCAGTTTGCTAATATGCTCTTTATTTTTAGCAATATCGTTCATTCTTGTATTCAACAGGCTAGACTTACGTTCAATAGCTGCTGGAGATTTTACCTTTGAGATTTCATTCTGGCCACGTTGCTGAACAAAATTGGTAAATCCTTCGTGGCTCGGAGCGCCAGCCTGTCTAACTTCATGATTGATATATGCCATCATATCAGGAAGATGACGAGAAGAAACTTCATGAGCTTCCGGAGACAGACCAGCATATGCCTTATTTGCAGCATCAAGGTGTTTTTGGAATTCAGCCTTTTGCTCGTCAGTATAATTTTCTGGATTTGGTTTTGTTTCCGTAGAAATAATATGGACATCCGGATGTTGAGCAAACGGTTTCATATCAGGCATAAACCTTGGTCGCATTCCACCAAGAGTTCTGCTGCCATCATCTTCATAGCTAGTATGAACAGCCACGCCAAGTTTAGCTGCTGCAGCTTTTTTGCCTTCTGCAGAATTCTTTTTTAGTCTGTATGTGAGAGTGTTAGGCGTAAAGGAAAGATTCTTACCTTCGTCATTGATATCATTGTTTGTATACATGACATCGCCCTGATACACCCTACCTTTAGGAGAGACTTTTGGGAGATGTTCAAGAGCAGCTTTCAGTTTTTCTACCAGACCAGGAGCGTGACCGTGGTTACGCTCAATATCTTCCGGAGTGTAATTAATTTTTGGTGTCTTATTGCCCCAAGATTTTGTGGCAACAAAGAATTTACCATTTTCAGGATTTGTTCCCCAAACTAACGAAGGAGCACCATCAAACTTTTCGCCAATCTTAACATCTGAAGGCTTACCTTGAAGAGAATCATGCATACCCAACAAAGTGTTTCTTGCATGATTATAGCCTTCGTCTCCTGCTTGAAGCAGACGATCTTCAATATGGTCAAGGTGGCCAAGTTTGCTTGGAGCAGCAACTGTTGTTGGAATTTCTTTGGCAGCTTCAGCCATGTATAGCTTTAAAGATTTCATCTTTGGTCCATTCTCAATCTGCCTTCTCTGGGAGTAGCTGGCTTACCTTTTGAGTTGATTCTAGGAATAGCGCCAATTGACAACCTAGGAAGTGGTCCTTGATATACGTTTTTCTCCATACCAGGATCTTCATAATGATAAACTTTTGCTGGTGTTTTTGGAGTCGCAGTTGTTACAAAAAAATGAGCCGCATGACCGGAATTGACACCAAATTTGCCAATACCAGTTGCGGCTTCTTTACGAAGATGATAATTCAGAGTTGGATATTTCTGATGAATCGCTTTGATTTGTTGGTTGCCTTGGTTAACCAAAGCTGTTTGCGCTTCAGCAGATTGCCCTTTCATTTTCTGTTGAATTTGAGCAATATTGCTTGCATGAGACATGATTTCATCATGAATTTTATCTTTTTCTACTCCGGAAAGATGATCAAACTCGGGAGAATTGAGCATCTGATCAGCAGCATGATGGTGTAATGCTAGATTCTCATTAGCTTGAGCAGAAGCCAGCTGAGAACCTCCTGGCTTCTTTAGAGAGATATTAATTCCGGTTCCTTCTCCAGGATGAGCAGGATCTTCAATAGCAATATCTGATTTTGAAGTTCTTGTTGCTGCGCCGTCTGCTCCGTAGCGTGACCATGTTGGAGAAACATCTCCTCTATCCGCGCCCATAACTCTAGCCATATGGCGATTGCCGATAGAGTCTCGGATTATATCATTACCATTATGAGCCATACCATGAATGGTATGTAATGCATTTTCCAACTCATTATAATAGCTATCTTGGTCTCCTACTTGGCCACCGCGATACATATGAGGCTGGGTGTTTCTATAATGTAGAGCATGAGATGGATCATTTCTTGCTTGATCTAGAAGAGAACCAAGAGCGCCAGCATTAGAATTGTGGACATTTTCGTCTCCACCAGTATGCTGGACAAGACCGTGATTAACTACATGATTCCATGCATGAGCAAGAACTTCTTCCTCATTGGCAGTACCACCTTTTTCTTGGCGTGCTTCTCGCAATTCTGTAAAATCGAGCATATTTCCCTCATAGATTATATCATCTTTCTATTTATAAAATCCAGGAAGGAGCCTCTCGCTTTTTCCAAGAGTGCATTCTAGCTTTGCCGACTTTGTAGTAGTTCCGATAATTTGTGATAGGATCGTCGGAAACGATAAACTGATGGTCCATACAAGAAGGCATCGGAGTCATATCATATTCTTTAAGATTATATGGTGGAGACTGGATTACATAACCCAGTTTCTGCATCGTTAGATGCGTCTTACCATAACGATAAGTATACTCACCACTGAGAGCAAAAAGATGATCCACGAGCCAATTATAGTTACTAACGGACTGACGAGCCCACACAGCAGAAGGGTGGTTAATGTGAGTTGCAGAATACAAAGTATAATCGCGACTATCATTTAATGTATAGACTTTCTTTTTTCGACCGGAGGATGTGTCGATTGATTCAACGCCATCCATAACACGGTGTGCAGTGGAAAGAAGTTGTGCAGTCTCAAGGATCATTTTGACGACATGTTTGTCGACCATCCATTCGGCGCACTGTTTGGGGTCTTCATCAAGATAAAAGATATTCAAGGGAACATATCCTCACTGTCTAGCATTTCGTCCCGTTCTTCAGGAGTTACCTTATTGGTAATTAGTTACCTTATTGGTAATTATACCATACGCTGTATAAGAAAATATAGCAAGTATAAAAATGAATAACCAGTTATCGCTCGTCATAATCGACCTTATGCACATACTCCATTGCCTTTTCCGGACCCCATTCCTCAAGATATGGATGGTCCTCGAAAAACAAATTAGCAACATCATCATCAGAAACTTCACGGCAACCGATGATGTTTTCGTCAATATGGAGTTGACCAAATTCATCCACCTCATTCATAATGACGGTGTCTTTGGCATGTTCTGCATTTTCGCATTCTACTACGTAGCGAATACGGAACATTGATACAGTTTCAACAAGATACTTTGGCATAATATAATCTCCAATCACTATAATCATTCTAAATAAGGTAAAGTGTTATTTTGCCTTTCGAGACAAAATGATTGCGTTTTCAAGAGCCTCCTCACCAAAGTCATTGGCGTAGGAGGTACAGATTGTTTTGGCTGAATCGAATAGAATCGTCGCTAGGACGATGAGGTCAGTATAATCGTCTGACATATTGATCTCTTGATCAATGCTCGCTTTGATACGCTTGCGAATTTCTTTTTGGTTACTGGTTAGGTTGATCATTATACATACCTCCTAATCTCCAGTATTTAGGAATTCTTCTTTTCTTTGAGCGGAGTAAACTTTCTCTTCAGATGTATCACCCAACCTTCTTGTGGATCATAAAAGGTGACATTGTTCTTATACCTTTCATCACTTGCTACGCGAGTGAATTCGTCATATTCCTTGAATGTCATAATATTCTTCATACCCACCAATTCTCCGGTTCAAAATAAATGTCAAATTCAGAATTAATTTTGTTTTTGGCGTAACGGTATGCAGCCAATGCAACAATTCCCGTTACGCCAAAAACCGCAAAGAAAGCTGCCTTCTTAGCGAGGTTCTTGACGTTAACTTCTTTAAGGTTTGAAGGCAGTTTCATATATTACCTATCAGCGGAACTTGATGCCAGTTTGTTCTTCAATCACACTAATGTCGATTGGCTTGGCTTCCTTGTTTTCCTTAACGTTGCTGGCTTCATATGCCTTGATCGAGCCATCCTTTAGATAGACGATCTTGTAAAGAATGACAGGAACAGGAACCTTGTGGGCGCCAATAGTTGGAACAAACGAAGAGTTATAGACAGCGCCAGTCACAACGTTCTTGAAAGGCATAGCACGAACGGCAGCTTCAAGATTCTTCCATGCGATGCGATTGACGTTAGGATACTGAGGAGTCATGTTGGTCATGAAAAACGTATCTGACATTTCTGTCTCATTAGCCGAGTCAGCAGCAGGAGTCATATGACCACGGTCAAACCCAGTATTGGTGTAGTCAGCTGGAGTAGGTGAGTTGGCTACAGCTGGGTCTGGCTTGAACGAGTCAACACGAGCAACCTTACCGTCCTGAACGAGTTCGGTCGAGAAGATATTGGCTTCATGCTTGGTATCGTAAACCGATGCGTAGAACGAGTGGCAGATAACCTGTGTTCCAGGAACAACGATTTCTTTACCGTTAGGAAAGAACTGGTCGCATGGAGATGCGAACGCAGCAGTAGGTAGCAGCATTGCTGCTAGAAACGTTACGGTCTTCATAGTATTTTTCCTTTTTTGTGGGTACAATTATTTAGGAATTACCATTCCTGACCGAAAGTCTTATCGGTGCGCTCATAGATTTGAAACCAATCGCACCCATAAGCAGGGCAGATATGAATCTGCTTAGGGAGATTATTGTCATCCTTCTCTCCACCCTCACCACAGACAAAGTAGACATTCCCCACTTTATCGGCAGCAAATGAGTGAGTAAAGATCTTCTCATATAGAGCAATCTTAGATTCAAGATCCTTAATCTTGGCACTCATAATTTCTTCAGGGTATACAATAGCCATTAGCCTCTCCTCATACGCGAAATTTCTTCAGCATCACTCTGACTGAAGACTGGAACCATATTGCTCTTGTGCATCGTGGCGATACCAAGAAGCTTCTCACCTGTGTAGGTGTTTTCTTTGCGAGCAAACTCTACGCCGATACCAGCCTGAGATGGATAAAGCTCGCGGTGATTCGAAACATACGGCTCGGGCATTTTGGTGCCGCGAAGCTTCGGCTTATATTTGCCCTGACGGTAGAGAATATATTCGTCCATCGTCTTGGCTTTGATGCCGTGCTTCTTGCATTGGCGCTTGTGGTCAAGCCAATCCATAGCGTACTTGTGATATTGGCTGTTGCTAAGTTTGTCTTTGCGCTTTCGGGTATTAGTCGTGGTGAAAGCTGGTCCCATAAGGTGCATCGTCATAGTCATCTCCTTATTATTCATTCTACCCTAAATTTGAAAAAAAGGAAAGCACTTTTTTGAAAAAAATTACTCCAATTTCAGGCTGCTGAAATCTTTTTTCGCACCAGCCTTCGTGGGCGCAGGTGGCGCTGGCTTCTGGAACCCTGACTCATGGATATCATGCTGGGTAGACTCAGCCAAATTGGAAAGCTGCATCTTCCCACGCTCGATACCGACGACAAACCGACGATGGAAGCCGACATCGTTATAACGATTCTTCAGCTGCTTAATCATAATCTGCTTGCTATCTTCCAGCTCCTCCGTGCTGATCAGGGCGAGGATGATATCAGCCGTATGGGCGATACCCATAGACTCAGAGGTGTTGGTCAGGTCAACGTCACTCGACCCATAGCCATCGCGATTATATTGGGTTGCCGAGACGATTGGCACATTAAACTCGACAGCCAACGCACGGAGCTCCTCAGCGATAGCCTTGATATAGCTATAGCTGTTTGTCGAGCCGCCCAGCTTGAGCCTTGAGGACGAGCAGATATTGAGGTAATCGACATACACCACATCAGGGGTAAAATTCTTCTTCAGCTTGAGTTCGTTGAGAAGATGACGGAAGTGAGCCGAACCCGCAGAGGAAGTTGGATATTCCTTGATGATCAGCTTGCCCATCACCTTAGAATTGAGCTTCTGAACCTTCTTGAGATAGGATTCTTTCGGAAGCTGATCAAGATCATCCATAGAGATGTTCATCAGATTGCAGTCGATACGCTTCGCGGTCTCTTCCTCTGACATTTCCATGGTGATGTAGAGGACATTCTTGCCTTGAGCCATGTTTGCAGCAGCAAAGTGACACATGAACAGAGACTTGCCGACACCGGTTGCAGCCATCAAAATGTTGAAGGTCTTACGCTTCAGACCACCCTTGGTGATAGCATTCAGCATATCAAGATCAAAGGGAATCTTTGATTCGGTGCGATGATAATAGTCGTATCGATCGGCGGCATTCTCCATAAAGTCATGGCCGATGTTCGTATCAAACGAAACAGACAATGCCTTAGTCAGAAGCTCAGGAATGGCACCGCGACCGATATCCTTCTTCTTATTGTCGATGATCTGAATTGAATCCATGATCGCGTTATAGACGGCACGATCCTGGCAATACTTCTCAGTTTCTTCAATAAGCCAGTCAGTGTTATCCGACTTGATAGAGTCGAGTCCTTCGACTCGACCCTTCATTTCCTTATACTGATCCTCAGTCAACCCCTTGAGCTTTTCAAGGGAAATTGTCATTACCTCCTTAGAAGGCAACCTGTTGTATGTTTCGATGAATGCGTTGACAATCTTAAACAAATTCTTCTCGGTGTCAGACGAGAAGTAATCTTGATGGATAAACGGGAGTGCCTTTCTTGAGTATTCTTCGTTGCAGATCAGATTGTTTATGATTGTTTCTTCAATTTTCATTCGCCATCCATGCTTTCGAGTTCAGAGTCAAGCTCAATATGAGTAGCTTCTTCGCTCATAATGCTGCTTGACCCAATGCAATACTTGTCTTCAACATACTTCTGAAACGAAGGAGACTGTAGCACTGGAAGCCAGAACGAAGAAGAATACGTATCGTTCATACGATAGTTCTTTTCTCCAATCTCACCAGTCTCCATATCAACCTTCTGATACCAGCCATTCTTTGGCTTGATCACATGACCCGAAGCAAGGGCGATGTCCATCAGACCAGACCACTTGCTGATACCGTCATCCCAGCTAACTTCAACAGGGATCTTGGACTTTTCCTTCACATAACGCGACTTCTCGACGTTGATGATGAAGTTATAACCGACGATCTCCGAACCTTCCTTTTCCTGCTGACGACCAATAATGAAAATATTGTCAGCCGAATAATAGATGCCTGTGCCGCCCGAGACGATAGCCTTCGGGAACATACCCTGTTCCATGTAAGTATGGTTGACCACGACCATAGGAATATCCTTGATATTCAGGTGAGGAGTGACCATACGGAACAACGACTTCAGCTGCTTGGCGCGAGTCATATCCGCAGCAGCGTTTTGATTCAGCGCATCCTGGACTTCCTTCTTAGAAGCAAGGTTGCCGACCGAGTCAATGACGATGATCACACGATCACCACGGTCAATAGCCTCAAGCTGCTTCATAACGTCAAACTTGAGCTGCTCAATATCCGTAATTGGAGTATGAAGCACTCGGCTAGTGTCGATCTTGAACGACTCAAAGTAAGCCTGAGGAGTACCGAACTCAGAGTCATAGAACATAAGGATCGACTCAGGATACTTATCCATGTATGCCTTAGCCATCATCAGGCTGAACGAGGTCTTGAAGTGCTTAGATGGACCAGCCCAGATGGTAAGACCAGGAGTCAATCCACCATCAAGTCGACCGGAAAGCGCGATGTTGATCGCAGGAACGCTGGTCGGAATCATATCCTTCTTGTTGAAGAACTTAGAATCAGCAAGAACTGCCGAATCCTTAATCGTTGTATTCTTACGCAGCTTATCTAGTAGTGCAGACATATATTCTCCTATCCAAAAAAATCTTCCAAACTTGAAACTTCTTCAGTTTGCCAACCAATTGCGTTGCAAACAATACTCAGTGGACGCAAGAAAGCTGCGTCGAATTGCCGATCATAGTCAATGTATTTTTCAAGCTCAAATTGCTTAGGTAATACATTTAGCACCGCGAAAACATCCTCTTGTAGAGTATTCGGGAGCTTCATGTAGCAATACTTGATTTTATCTCCATCGCTAATTAGATTATACTTCTTCTCCAATTTAAAGTCAAGCACTAACTTGTTGAAAAGCAATGCGCCTCTTACATGAATAGGTGTCCCAGAACGATAAACGCTAGTCTTAGACTGATAGTCAGTCAGACTAGAACAACCACGAGGAGAGGCAATAGTTTCAAAAGGAAGAGTCTTAAATTCATTACGGAAATTGTCAATAAACTGAATCAACTCAGACTGCGAACCCTGAATCATAATCCTCAGAGCTTCCTTAATCTTGTTGCGACAAATCTCAGGAGTTGAGGACTTGACCGCCTCGATGCCCATAATCTTCAGGTCAGGCTCTTTATAACGAACACCTTCGTTGTCCCAGACGTTCAGAATGTATCGCTTCTTGGCAGTCCAGATACCGCGATCAGCAATCGCCTCTCGCTTCATCTTCATATTCTGCATGTAAGCATTAGTTTCGTCAGCCAGTCTTTGGAACGTCTCGTCAATAAGTGGCTCCAGCTTTTGCTGGCAAACCTTATCCAAGAAATTGACGGTCGTTTCCTTATCCTTTCCTGGGCAAGCCATGTTGACCAGATCACCAAGGCGCAGATAGATTGAGTCGGTGTCCGAAGCAATCACATAACGCTTACCTTTTTGATTCAGAAGTTTGTTGAGGTAATCCTCAACAGCTGTGCCGACATATTGAATGCCGTACTGACCAGAGAACGTAATAGCCTCAGCGAACTGAAGCATATACCAGCGGAAGTAAATATTACCGACTGCGCCGAACAATGAGTTCAGAATAATCTTTTTGGCCATCTGCATATTATTGCACTTGGAAACTTCGGCGACCAGTCGCTTGATTTCTCGAGCATCGCCCGAGCCTTTGATCTTATTCAGTTCCTGCTTCGCTACACCAGTCTGCTTCTTCCACATGCTTCGGTCAGCATACATCTTCTCGACCAGCATCGGGAAGATGCCCTTCTCGGTCTTATCCCAAACTGTGCCGTTGGCGGCGATAGCCAGATTACCAACCTGAGCATTATCAAACAAATTCGGATTGATGCCTTCGTTCAACAGCTTTTCAATTGGAGGAAAGTTAGGCAGCATACCTGAATAAGTCTCGGGCGACATATTATACTGGACGATCAGGCTCGGATACAGCGAGTTGACGTCAAACGAAGCCACCCAGTCATGAACACCAGTAACTGGATCCATGACGAATGCGCCTTCAAACTGCTGGCTCTTAGAACCTCGCTTGGATGGATTGACTACAACCTTTCGGTCAAGCATGAAGTTATGAATAATGATATCCCAAAGAAGCACTGAAGTGAAACAGTCTTCAAGGTTAATCTTAGCATCATAAGCAATCGCGTAAGCCAGCTCAATCAGAGCCATCTTTTCGTCCAGCTTCTTGACCAGCTCAACATCTCGAACGTTGTATTCGATAAACTTCTGAGGATCTTTGACGCTGAGCTCGTGAAGATTCTCGAACTCAGAATAATCCATCTTGCGCTCACCAAGCTCAACATAGGCAATATGATCAAGGCGATAAGATTCTTGTTTGGTGTAAGTAAACTTGGTATACAGTCGCTGATAATCGAGGGTGGCAATACCCATGATATCATAGCTCTTTTGTTCACGACCCCACATCTCGACTGACTTATCGCGAAGAACACCCCAAGGCGATAGCTTGAGAGGATACTCATCACCGAACAAACGCTTCAGTCGATTGACGATATAAGGAATGTCGAAGAACTCAATGTTCCAGCCAGTAAGAACGTCAAAGTCAAATGCCTGCCAATCCTTGACGAACTTGCGCATCATCTGAAGTTCGTCATCAAACAGCTGAGCAACGACATCTGGACGGTGAGCCTTGTAAGCTACCGTCGTATAGACATAGAACTTGTCTTGGAATTCAATTGTAATTGCATTGATCGGCTTGTCGGCGCGATCAGGATGAGGAAAGCCATCGTTCGACTCAACTTCGATATCGAAATTGCAAACACGGATAGCATCCTTATCATAGTCAACCTGACCAGGAAAGTCATCGTTCAGATAGGTATAGACATACTTGTCGAGACCATAGATCTCGAACCCTGAAACATCTTCATAATTTCCGCAGAATTCTTTAGCTTCCTTGATTGAATCAAAGTCAACCTTATCAACCATCTTACCAGCGATGGTTCGATACTCAGGGTTGGGCTTCTTAGACGGAACGAAGAGATATGGCTTGTATTGTTCTTTCTTAGAAAAACGACGACCGTTCTCGAAACCACGGACGAAAATAATATTGCCGCGAACAAAAGCGGATGTGTAAAAACGCATGGGCACCTCATATCTTTCTATTATTCGTTATGCCTGATATCTGAAATAAAGTAAAGCACTAAATATCAAAGATTCTATTTAAAATTGGGAGTAATGATATGTTTGGAATGATCCCGTTTCCAGTAAAAATCATGGCTATTCTATTCATTGTTCTTGGAGCTTTCGGCTTCGGGTACATGAAAGGTAGTGCATACGCTGAGGCAGAACTACAAAGATTTGCAGCTAAGTCCGCAGAGAAAGTCGCTGAGTTAGAAAAGAAAAATACAGAAATTAGCGGCAAAGTAGTCACTCAGTTTGTAGACAGAACAAATACGATTAAGGAGAAAGAATATGTATATCGCGACATCGCTCAAAAGAGTGTGCCTAGCCAGTCTGTGCTTAGCAATGGCTGGGTGTTCACACACGACGCTAGTGCCACAAATGGTGATGCCGACGCCACCAGAGCTTCTGATGCGTCCCCCTCTGGAATTAAAGACAATGAAGCCCTCCTCACCATCATCTCAAACTACAGCCGATGCATGCAAAACAGCGAACAACTTATCGGTTTGCAAAAATGGATCAACGACAATAAATCCGCAGTAGATGAAGCAAATAAGAAAAACGGAGCCAAAAAATGATTAAAGATTTATTCAAAAAAATCAAAGCATTACTTGTTAGCGAAAGTCCTAGACTAATTGACGAATTTAGAGCAATCGAAGAAAAGACTGTTAAAGAAATCACTCCTGAAATTGAAAAAATTGCAGTGGAAATTAAAAACGAAGTCGTCGCTGAAGTTAAAAAGCGTGGCAGAAAGAAGAAAGTATAATGGGACTTCTATCATTTATCACACAAGAAGAAAAGATTGAATCCATGCAAGACCTTGAGCTTGCTAAGGGCAGAATTCAGCTGACTATCATGAAGATGGCAGCATTCGTCCTTGGTCTGATCATGGTTGCAGTTGTATTCATTTTCTTGATCGGTCTGTTTATGCCAAACAGCGTGATCGACAATAACGAAATCTTTAAGATTATTGGTCCAGCATTCTCGACGATCGTTGGCGCATTTGTTGGTGCGTTTGCAACTATGATGGGAATGAAGGTTACTGACTTTGATCCAAACGTCAAGGTTCAAGAACTAGGCAAGACTGATTACGTCAAGATCGCTGAAGCTCGCACTGAAGAAGCCAAGGCTCATTCGATCGAAATCGACAATGAAGCCAAGGAACTAGATCTGATCAATAAGTATCACGATTCCGACGAAGACCACGGACCACACTGAGGATTAGGCAATGACACAACTAACAGAACATTTTACTCTTGAGGAACTGATCGTTTCTCCAACCGCGAAGAAACTGGGTCTATCAAACACCCCAACTGCTCAGCATATTGAGAACATGAAGTATGTTTGCGAAAAGATCCTTGAGCCTGTTCGCGCACATTTCGGCAAGCCAGTAAAGATCAACTCTTCATATCGCTCACCTGCTGTCAATAAGGCAGTTGGTGGTTCGACAACTTCTCAGCACGTTAATGGCCAAGCTGTTGACTATGAGATTGAAGGAATTGATAATAAGGTTGTTGCTGACTGGGTCGCTGACAATCTTGAATTCGATCAGGTCATTCTGGAGTTTTATACTGCAGGCGACAAGAATTCTGGTTGGGTTCATACCTCGATCAAGAAAGAAGGTGGCAATCGCAAACAACGGCTGATCGCTACGAAGTCTAAAGCTGGCGGAACTGTTTACAAGCCTGTTGCTGACTTTGATCCATCAACAACAAAGGATGCTGGTGCACCAGTCAATCCACAGATTACCGATTCGGTCACTCAGGCAGCAAAGCCAGCAGTCGCTGGACTTGGTCCGCTTCAGGCTCTTCAAGCCAAGTGCGGAGTTGCTGTGACTGGTGTTTGGGGTAAGGAAACTTATCTTGGAGCCAAGAAGCACTTCGGTCTATCAAATGCTCAGGCAGCTCATTTCTTCGGACAGTGTGCTCACGAGTCGAATAACTTCAAGGCATTCTCCGAGAACCTGAATTATTCGGACAAGGGTCTTAATGGAATCTTCAAGAAGTATTTCCCAACGATTGCTTCTACCGCTGGTTATGCTCGCAAGCCAGAGAAGATTGCTAACAAGGTTTATGCCAATCGCATGGGTAATGGACCAGAAAGCTCTGGGGACGGATATAAGTTTCGAGGTCGTGGGCCAATTCAGCTAACTGGGAAGCAAAACTACGCCGCACTTGCTCAAGCACTGGATCGTCCCGATGTGCTAACAAATCCCGACGTGGTAGCGGGAGAACTGGCATTTGAGTCGGCACTTTGGTTCTTCCGTAAGAATGGTCTGCTAGCAATTGCAGACAAAGGTGTGACTGACGCTGTAATCACTCAAATCACCAAGAAGGTGAACGCCGGAACTATCGGTCTAGATGATCGTTTGAAAAAGACTAAGCAATTTGCTGCTTGGGGATAAATTTGAAGGGGGAGTTTAGCTCCCCCTTCTTTTTTACTTGGATGATTCGTTGATCTGAATTTTCTTTGGCTTATTAGCCTCAGGAACGATCGCTTCCAACACAATCTTCAGAATACCGTTCAGAAGTTCGGCATTCTTAATTTCTACATTATCAGCAAGAGTAAATTGGCGAGTAAATGGTCGCAGCGCCAGTCCTTGATATAGGAATTGTGGCCATGTCCAATTACCACCCGAGTCCTTCTCAGCAGGTTCGCCTGCATGAGTGTTGCCTTTGACGATAAGTTTGTCATCAACCATTTCGATTTCAAGATCTTGCTTACCGAAACCAGCTACTGCCAGCTCGATAGTATACTTGTTATCATCGATCTTCTTGATATTGTATGGAGGATAGTTTTGAGCAAGTTTTACAGTCTGCTCTGCGGCTTCTGATAGTCTCTTTACAAGAGGATCAAATCCAACAAAGAAACGATCGAAGTCCTTGAATGAATGATTAAAATCCCATGCCATAATTTTGCTCCTTATTAAGCGAGTTTCAGTTTTGATGTCCCATTAGGCGACATCGTTTTATTTAGGCGAACGGATCCGCTTCCGTGTGCTTAAATTCACGATTTGTGTAATCATTAATGTAATCTTGAATTTCATTGATTCTATCTTCAACAATCCAACCGTGCGCCTGATCGTCATAGTCATGCCGAAGAAACACAGTCTTAAGACCGTTTAAAGACTTCTGAATCTTGTCGATAGTTTCATCAGCCGATAGCATTGCTGATCGCCTCCACCAATACAGCCTGTTCTTCTAGATTGTTGTTGTCGAATTCTTGAATATCAAACATCAGAATGAAGTTGCTACGGATATTGTTAATCTTGCTCTCGCGACCGCGAAGCCAAGTCTCATCCTGATTGCTACCACGTTCCTTGTATCTTTCAGTGCGAACATCCTTATTTGTATTCAGATAGAACATGCTTGTTTCATAATTCTCAAAACAGTGCTCAAGGAAAGAAGAAGTCGAAAGGCGATCGCCCTCAAAAATGACAACAGAGTCAGGAGCAGCCTTATTCAAGTTTTCGAGAAACTTAATTGCCTGAGGCTGAACAGCCATGGACATTCGATCAGTGCCACCAAAGACCTGACCGTCTTCATACTTACCGAGGATGAAGATATTTCCCTTCTTGTGAAAGGGAACTAGCTTAAAACTTTCGTTGATCGTCTTATCGAAGCCATACTTTTCCATCAGCTTCTTCATCAACGTGGTTTTGCCACTACCTGGCTCACCAAAAATCGCAATCACCTGCATGCAAAAAATTCCTCTAATCCAGCTTTTGAAGAAACATCATCAAACATCCAATCCATGCGACTGATTGTTTTCGTGGCGACGTATTCGCCAAACTTTTCCTTATTAATACCATACCGCGAATCTAATTTAAAGTAAAGCAGTTCTTTCCTTGATTGCCATAATACATCCCAATCAATACCGTGCCAACCATCAGAAGCAACTTGTTTAATTTCCTCAGCCTGACGATCTAGGTAATATCCCAAGTAACGAGAAGAATGCGAGCGAAAGATCTTCTTAAAAGCACAAAGTGCAGTTTCCATCGTAAACGCATCAAAGTCATTCTTATGATCAGGAAAGCGACTGCGAAGTTCTGTCAGAATAGACTTCGACTCGCCTTCTAGCCATGCATATTCCTTTTCGGTCAGCTTCTGGTTGATCCAATCTTCCTTGCCCAAAGCATAGCACAAACCGTTACGATGGCTTTTACTTCCGCTATAGTCATTCAGCATAAGACTAGTCGGCTCAATGATAAAATCAGCAGTATGCTTCAGGTGCTGCATGTAAAACCATGTCGTGTAGCGACCGAACTTGTGATAGTTATTATTGACTACTTTCCAGAGATTGTCAAAGTTCTGGTTCTCATTATCACCATAGTATGACTCAAGAACTTCACGCTGAGAACGCTTGCCTATAAACTTCTGATAAGAAGCAAACATCGAGGGAAGATGGCCCTTGTTATACTTCGTGTCAGTCTGATAGCGGAGACGCTTGTAATTCTCAGTGTTCCACCATTCAATACGATCTACAGTCGCCAGCTCATAGTCAGGGAATTCGTTCTTAAGAACCCACGAAGTCGGCAGATAATAGGTGTTGCCGTAGAGCCAGCAAAGCCAGATGCGTTCTTCGTCATTATGCTCATATCGCTTATTCAGATAATTGGTGAGCCATACGGCAGGATCGCAATCTTTATATGCGACCGACCAAGCATACCACTTAATGAAAAGCTCACGGGAAGTGTTTGTCAAGAGCCAAATCCACCATCTTAATTACTTGCTTGTGAAGCTCATTACCCTGAGCGAAATGCGGATCGGGAATCTTATGAACACCGATGATACTACCAAGACGCTTTGCTTTGTCGAAAACTTCTTTTCCGAACTTGTCTTCCAGCTTGCGCTCGTTACTATCGTCCATGTAGAAAATGACATCAGCCCAGTCAACCAACTCTTGGCTGATAGGAGTTGAGCGAAGTTCTCCGGGATATCCCATTTCAACCAACGCTTCGCGCATCTTCTTGGCAGTTCTTTCGTTGCCCTTTGTATCTTTCAGGGCAGCACTCTTAACTTCCCAGTCAGGCTTCTTCGCTTTGAGAATAATTTCTCCAGCTGCACTACGATTGATATTGCCATGACAGACAAAGAGAACCTTCATAGCGTCTTGATCACTTCATAGACCTGAGCAGCCGTGACATTCTTAATGTCGTCAATATCAATATGCTTTCTGATATTAGCCAGACGTTCCTTAACTTCCTTGCGGCTGTTCGTGTCGAAGTTAGTATACTGATAGACCTGCTCGGTCTTGTAGTCATAAGTCTGGAAGTCAGGGAAAGCGAAATCGTTAGCCCAATAGATATCCCGAGGACTGACATCTTCCTGATTCAAAGCAGCATCCATGAATAGCTGACACCAGCGGATAGCTGATTCCATTTCAACCATATTCAGAGTGCCAGGGAAATGACGAAACTCGATGGTGTTGGTTTCTTCAAACATCTGGCGGAGATTAATGCCAGCGCGAGGAGAGAAATACCACATGCGACCCTTCTCAGTCTTTGGCGCATGTTCTTCGTAGAATTCCTGAGTAGTGGTAGCAGCAAGCATCGCAGCAACTCGCGACTCAGGCAGCTTATACTGGTGAGACTTCTTACGACGCTTCATTCGCTTCAAAGCACCCTGATATTCATCCTCAGTCATGCTGCCTTTGGTCGGAACAGGAATTGTCTCAACAATGTCGAACGCTTCTTCTTGATAGCGATCAATGTAGCGAAGCAGCTTCTTACAGGATTCAAGATCATCCTTCAGCCCAGGAACACGAATATGAATATGAAGGTTGCTTCGATAATTCACCAGAGCAGCAGGATCAAGAGCAGCATTAATTTCGGAGATATGATCAATCTGCTCCTGGATTGTATAGGTTGGCTTCGTGTTAATTTCGCCACCGTATGCATATAGCTCACCAACAGGATCGTTTGCAATGCCTGTGCTACTTACGCAGGTATTATCCTTATCGTTCCACTGAGCGCCAGCAGGCAGAGCACCAAAACGATAACAATTACCGTATTCAAGCTCTACGCCATAAGACCAGTCATCAATTGAAAAATTCTTCAAGGTCGCCTCCTGCATTATTCAAAACATTATCTTCATATGCCTTCTTAAAGGCGATGCGCATCTTCAGCCCAACTTCAAGAGCCTGATTCTTAGCACCAGGAGCTTCACGCAGGGTCACATACTTAGGATGAAGATCGCGCAGACGAATCATCGCGTTACGATTCTTTTCGGAAGTGCGAGTTGTCGAGCAACCACCAGGAGCATTGGCTTTCTTTTCAACGGAAATGAATTCACCGCTGTAGTGAAGACGCTTGCCAGTCTCAAGAACAGAAAGTGGAATATGGAAATCCTCAAACAATTCCATATCGTCAAACCGAATATTATGCCGAGCCATGTAATCACGATTCAGAAACGGAGCAGCACTTGGCTTGCCGTAGAAATATTCTTCCGGTCGTTCAAAAGAACGGAAAGCATTAGAAAGACTGCAGAATACGTCGCCTTCCTGGAGCCACTTCTCCATAAGGTCGAGGAATTCTCCACAGTCTGCCAGCTTATGATTCTTTGTCTTGACTACAGGGTCACGCTTGAAAAACGAAAGGTCGTCGTCAAGCTGACCGACCAGAGGACTAGTCGATTGTTCGATAATCCACTGACGAGTTTTGCCAATATTACCGATGCACCATTCAGGAACATCCACACGATTTGGCCAGTCGTGCTGTTCGTCTTTCGGACAAACAAGAAATACTCGATCCTTCCAGCGATCAGGGATCGAGTTAAGCGTATACTGCTTGCCTTCGCGCTTGAGCGTAGGAATATAAACCATCAGGTTGGAGGTCATTTACTGTCACTTTCTCTTCACGGATGAGATTTATTTCATCATCAATTGTATATACAACCCCAGCAATCGCTGGTTCGATTGAAAATGGATATTGTGTTCGAACAAGAACATCCTTCGTAGAACTCAATATAACTCCGTTATGTAAATAAGTAAAGCATAAAGGTCGCTTTCCGTTGCGATAGAATTTCATCTTCTTAGAAGAATGAAGCTCAATAGCAGAAATGGATGCATCTGGCCAAGACTCAAAGGCAGACTTGTTTTCTTTGACCGTATGGAAAAGAAGTTCGCTATCGTTTTTAGTTTCGCATTTATAGCCATAAAGCTGCTGCCACGATTCAGGCAGCTCTTGACTAATCACACCGTTATGAACCAAGCTCATATCTTCGTCAGAAAATGGCTGGTTATATTCAAGGTCACTGGTGCTATAACGACAATGACCAACCATGTAGAAATTGCCATCCTCGTTGATCATCGAAGAAAAATCAAGAGGAGCCAAAAACTCATCGGCTGGCTTTGGTTCTTTTAGAGTATGGATTTTGCCATCCTTAAGATACGACAACCCTGTAGCATGCATTCCGCGAATACGAGACTCGCGGAACACAGCTTTAACAAGTTCTAGATCTTCAATGGATGGAGACTTTATAATTGCCCCAATCACACCACACATCAGAAGAATGCCTCCAGAGCGGATGGTTCTTGATATGCGCTAGGATGATATTTCTTAACGACTTCCTTACCTAGCTTGGCTTCAAGGTAGTCATACCATTCCTGTTCTTCCCACATTCCAGGAGACACACCGTTCCAAAGATTACGCTGAAGGCGATGGTCTTTATTGTGGCGGCGATCTTCTACAAACTGGCGACGAGCTTCTTCATATTCATATGAACCAAGCTCAAGCATCTTTTCGCGGAAGTAACAAACCAGCGAAATACGTTCATTGGTCGGGTCGTCAGGATTGTTTAGAACGATAGGAGTATTGCCGTGGATAATTTCGTGGTTATTAACCAGAAGCAAATCGCCAGGACGAACGTTCACAGCTACGCGCAGCTCAGGAAATACCAGATAACCGCCAGTGTATTCACCAGTTCCGACAACCAGAAGATTGCTAAGACCATCGTTCAAATCACCAGCATCGCGATGAGCTGCAGTCCGGAAAGACTTATTCACAGTAATGGTAGTGAATACAGTTTCAGGAACAAGATAACGCGAATCTAGCTTATCAGCCGCAGCCTTTTGATTAGACCAGCGCCAAGGCAGAAGTTCCTTGAATCCGCGATTTAGAGACTGAAGGAAAGGATATGCCTTCTCAAACTTCTTAGGATACTTTTCGGTGTAGGCAGTTGCGCGACCGTAAGGAATACGAGGATAGCGGTCATACCAGCCAGCAACGCCAGAGAAAACCGACTTGGCATAGTTAGTCACGCTGATCCAATTATCGTGGACATGCTTAGCAGCCTTGATCTGTTCATCTTCAGTCAGCTTTTCAACCATAGCAACCCACTTGTCGAACCAGCCATGGTACTGCGGATATACAGCCTCAACCTGACTGCGAAGCCAGACACGACCACGAGTTTCGTCTGAAGGAGGATTGTTACCATGACGACGACGAATATCAGCCAAAGTTTCGTCATCAATAAGAGCTTCGCGAGGACGCATCAGCCAGCTGAGAACATCAGTCTCATAATCAGTCACCCAGTCACGACCCTGCCGACCTTCAGTCGACAACATATCGCCACGAGGACCAGCAGCCATGCCACGATTCTGGCTTTCGGAAGCAGCTTCCCTCAGCCCGACATAGGCTTGCTCTTGTTCTTCTTTAGTGAAGAAGTTTTTACGGAATTTGAAAGCAATTCGCTTTTCGTCTGGACCAATATCACAATTGGAGCAGTCAATTTCACACATAGCCTTTTGAGTGATATCACAGTCGGCAGGAAGATAGCCATCGCAGTCTTCGTTGATTACAATATCATAATGGCTTTCGTCTAGAAATTGACCCAGTAGATGTTCACAGTCATGTTTTTCTTCAGCAACAATGATCTTAACCATGCTCGTATCCTTCGCTTTGATTCATATTATATAGATAACCTGATTTGGATATTAAGTAAAGCAGTAATTAGTATTTCTTGCTACCAATACTATACTTTGCTACACAATTCCATTGAGCCTTGTTCTTGAATGGAATGATTTTAATGTGGGAAACAGGAACCACAGGGTCTTTGGTCTTGTCCGATAAGATCTTAATTAGATCCCATTCTTCAAGTAGATTGGCGATAGTATTACGTCTAGCCATATCGTTTTCAGAAAAATCAGTGTTCTTCTTGCCATCAAGGAGAAAGAGTTCCTTAAAGTGCATGATGTAGTACTTGCCTTGCTTGTGCAAAATGTGACATGACTGATACAGCGTATTATCCTTCTTGGAAGCAACACCGATACGAGTCAAAGTCTCTTTAACAAGCAAAAAGTTATCAGGATTTACTAACGAAATTTCAATCAGATCTTCAATCATACTACTATCCACCAATTTTTATTTTTTCTTTTATGGCGGCGATTTGGTCAGCAGACAAAACATTTAACGCTTCTTCAGCTCGACGCAGACTATACTTGAAATAAGCAGCCACCGCCTGAGCATCTTCAGAAACAACTTTCTTTGCCTGCTTTCTGAATCGCTTCCTTTTATTTATTGAATTCAAAAAGTAGTCAAATTGCATCTGAGCAGGAAGATCGTAATACTTATTCATTTCATTAGCATACAAGATACTATCCTCAAAATAGGACAGAGTCTTGTTAGTAATCCATGCGTTGTATCCCTTAATTTCTATTTCTGGGTTTGGCGAATTCCTAACGATGTCAACCTTTTCGTGGCTGACAGCGTTAGTAAAGTCAAAGGGAGACCTGCTCATTTGAAAGAACAGTTCACCATGATTTCAAGGAACGCAGCTGCCATATTGATTTCTTGGTTAGCCACGAATGCTGCCTGATGCTGATATCGAGCAAGAATAAGAATCAAATCTGGAATGCTGTTCGCCTCGATAAGATCATAGGCGTAGTCATAGAGATTTTTGAAAAGAACATCAGTGTCGACATCAGAGTTTTCGCCAACCCAACGGCGAACCGCAGGAAAATCCTTGCTCTTCAGGAAGCCAACGAGAGTCTTGAACGATTCCTGAGAGAAGTTAACAAGAATACCTTCATCAATCTTGCCAGTTACCGAATAACGCTGAATTTCGTTAAGAACACGACGCCAGTCAGGATAGTATTGAGTGATAACTGCTGCAATCACTTTCTTATCGTATTGAATACCTTCAATATCAAGAATATTACATGCACGCTTAAGGAACTGAGCCGCCAAACTAGGAAGATCAGCCTTCTTAATCTTAAAATCAATAACAGAACAACGAGAATGCAGAGGGGAGATGATTCTTTTTGCAAAATTACAGGTCATAATAAACCCACAATTTGTGGAATATTCTTCCATGAAATTACGAAGACCTGGTTGCACATGATTCGCGTCCAGATAATCAGCCTCATCAAGAATAATATATTTTCGACCACCAGTAAAACTGACCGCAGACGCATAACTAGCCAGAGCGTTACGAAGAGTTCCTTTGTCGGCGTTCAAAGAACCATTGATTACGATATAATCACAACCAAGCTCTTCAAGCATAGCTTTAGCGATTGTAGTTTTACCGCAACCTGCTGAGCCAGAAAGCAGTAGGTTTGGGACATTCTTCTGATTCACAAACTCTTGGAATGTTTTCTTGAGTTGATCAGGAAGGATACAAGTCTCAACGGTCTTAGGGCGATACTTCTCGACCCAAAGAAAATCTTCACTCATAATATATTCTCCATAATATAATAAAAAAGACTGGTATCGCGGTCGCAAAACACCTTCACGACCGCGATACCAGCCGAATCAAATCAAGCGAAAGTCGAATTGCTTTCAGTTGCAATCCAGTAGGTGCTGTTTTCGCTAGTAAAGCGCGAGATCTTCTTGCTCGACACTTCAACCTTATACTTGGTCGAAACGAGCTTCGAGAGATACTCAGGCTTGAACACGACAGTGAACGTATGATCCGAATCACCAATGGCGATATTGAATTCATCCGACCCGACATCCTTGCTGTTCACAGCACGGACATAGAGCTTGCCGTCTTCACCAACAATCGCAATTTCAGGCAGCTGGAGAATACCAGTCGCCTTCAGTACGGTGCCAAGAGCTTCGGGTGAAAGTTCAAAGGTCACTTCAGGCTCAGGAAAGTTAAGTTCCTTAGCAGGGGCAGCAACGAAAAGATTTTCGTCACAGAACCGATAAACAACCTTCTTATCGCCACCCTTGATCACGAGATCGCTAGAACGAATCTCAATTTCAGGGGCATCAAACAGCGAAAGGATGCCAAGGAAACGCGAAAGATCATAGATCGAAAATCCGCTTTCAAAGGTATCTTCGATCGTCGCCTTGGCGAGCAGAGTCTTAAGAGGCGAGATCGTCGCCAGAGTATTTCCGGGAGTAATCTTAATACTCGGATTAATCTGAGAAAAGCTCTTAAGAACTGCAATGGTACCGTCACTCAACTTCATAATATTCTCCATTCTTTAAGGTATCAGTCATTATTCGACTATTATCAGTGTACCCTGTTTTACAAAATAAGTAAAGCAAATTATGCCTTCTTACCCAACTTAGATGGATCAGCCGTAGCACTGACGCCGATCGAAGCAATGTCAGCCAGCGAACCACCGAACGTATACGAACCAGTGTGAGCCAGCTTAATCCAAGGAGCCAACCAGACCTTCAGACCAATTCGACGCGACCACTGACAGAACATGTAATCTTCTGACAGGTAACGATTCGAGTATTCAAATCCGAATGCGCTATTCTTGGTGTCGTCAACGAAAGCGATGATTTCATCAGGAGTTGCCGTAGGATTCAGGCGAAGGAACTCACGCATTTCCTTACGGATCTGGGCATGCTTATTGTCGATCAGAGCATCGAAGTAAGCAAGGATTTCGCGCGAACCGTCGAACGCAGCAGTGCGCACGTGGTCAGGCTTGTAGTGATATTCAGGATATGCATCGCGGAACTTTTCAAGAGCCGAACGACGAATCATCATGAAGCCAGTGCCCGACTCGAGAACTTCTTCAGGCTGATCGAGACGAATCTGACCCGAACCGTTGGCAGGGTTAAACACATAGTCACCAACGAACTTCTCAAGAACATTAGGATCATTGTCGGCAACACCAAGGTCACAAGCAGCCTTGATCTTTTCCCAGCTGATGCACTTCTTAGGATATGGCGCACAAAGAACGTCATATTCAGAATCTTCGCTCATCAGAGCCAGCATCGCGATGACATCATTAGCATCGAACGTAATGTCCGAGTCAATGAACAGCATGTGGCTGCAATCAGAACGAAGGAACTCATCGGCGCAATAGTTGCGCGCACGAGTGATTAGCGATTCGTTGAACAGGTAATAATACCGAACATTGATTCCGTAATGAGCAGCCATGGCTGTCAAATCATTCGATGCCTTGGCGAAAGAACCGTGGCACATACCGCCATACATTGGGACTGCGACTAGAAGCGAACGCTGACGCAGTGAATTGATGTCAACTGAAATTTCCATATTTTATATTATCCTTTGTGCTTTAAATCATGAACATACATTGCGATGATGGCGTAATGAATTACCTTCATCAAATCTTTACGCCAGTCAGCAGCATTGCCTTTCTGACCATAGCGTTGAGCATACTTGAGAATATTACCAATGGTAAAGCCTTCTCCATGGCCACCATCAATAATAAACTCTGTTGCTTGATAATTATTTTGGGAGTAGTGTTCACCGTAGGTCTTGTCGATATACTCGGTGATTTCTCGAAGGAGCTCGCCTTCGTTATATTTATAGTCGACAAAAGACGTCGCAGTAGGAAGAGTTGTCTTCAGAGGAGATGTCATAGCTTCACCTTTTTCATTTTCTTTTTCAAATACATGTCACGCTTCAGTTTAGAAAGACGATCATACATCGTCTTACCTTCCATGATGTGATCATATTCGTGCTGAAATACACGAGCAGTCATACCTTCAAATCTGAAGGTCTGAGCATTACCACCGACAAGATTAAATCTCGCCCTGATCCAAATTGGACGCTTCACCTTAACTAGCTGACCAGGAAAGGAGAGGCAACCTTCTTCAAGTTCAATTGTTTCTTTGGAATATTCGAGAATTCTAGGATTGATCACTAGAATAGGAGGCTCGCTCGCGAGCGCGAAGATTTGAAGAGGAACACCGACCTGATTCGCGGCAAGTCCAATTCCATTACTACTTAGCATTGTTTTAATCAGATCATCGGCGAATTCTCGAAGATCGATCTGAGGTGCGAGGAAATTAAACTTCTCACACGGCTGTTTCAAAATTGGATCATTACTATCAACTAGATTCATCTTTAACTCCATATTCCTTCACGAACTCATTATGTGCTTTAAGATTTTGTTCAGCGACCCAAGTAAGCGCATTCTTTACGCCTTCTTTATTCAATCGACCATCGATCATAGCAACCAGAATCTCAGCTTCTTGCTCTGGTAAAATAGGAAACTTCATAAACTTCTGTAGCCATTTCTCAAAGTCGTTCATGCTGCAATCCTACTAAAGTCTAATTTTATAAATATATCAAAGGAGTTTTTAAATGACAACATATTTTACCTACTACTTATATCACGTTCCAACAAAGAAAAAATATTATGGAGCTAGATGGAAACCAAATTGTCATCCAGACGACTTATGGCAAACGTACTTTACATCTTCATCTAAGGTGCATCAACTCATAGAAGAATACGGAAAGGATTCATTTGAGATTGAAATAAGAAAAACATTCACAAACAAAGTTGATTGTATTTCTTGGGAACATAATGTTTTGAAGAGATTGAACGTTCGACGTAAAGAAGAATGGTTAAACATATCTATCGGCAAACCTTCTTTTCTTGGTAAAAAACATTCGGAAGAAACATTAACAAAAATGAGAAAACCCAAAGGTACATGGTCCGAAGAACGAAAAGAAGCCAAAAGACAAGACGAATTAAATAAATTGGCAAACGGGAAAGTTATGCCTACTACATTTGGAATGAAATACAAAATCTCTAAAGTTTTGTGTAATAAATGCGGAACATATCATGCAAAAAACAAAATAAACCTACATCACAAAAAGTATCATTGAGCTATACGCGAGAAGTCCTTCACCTTCTCGAACCGAATGATATTGGTGAATTTGTCCATCATACTTTCTTTATGGCTGATAATGAAAACATTACTGTCACCAGAGATGCTTTCAATAATTGTAGCCAGCTGTTCAATACCATTCACGTCAAGAGATGAGTCAAAGATTTCGTCCATGATCAACAGATTGGCATTAGAACTGTTGCGCATCTTAGCGATTGCTCTCCAAGTAAAGAGGATCGCGAGATCGAGCTTTTGCTTTTCGCCTTCAGAGAACGAAGCATAAGAGAACACATCTCTATAACGCGACTTGATTGTTTCGTCAAAATTCTCATCAAGCTCAAATCCGATAGGAAGTTCCATAATCGCGAGATACTTGTTGATGAGTTTATTGATGACTGGGATATATTGCTTGATGATTTTTGATTTGATTCCGCCGTCCTTCAAAAGGAGAGCAGCAACATCAAGAACATTTTTATCGACCAGAAGTTCTTCGCGGAGTTTCTCTTTTTCTTTCCACTCAGCCTTGAGACGCTCAAGTTCTAGCAACTCATCAGAGTCGTCTTTGTCTTCGTTCTTAAGATTATTTAGTTCAACTTGCGCACCCTTTATATAGGTAAATCCGCTAGAAATATGACCGTTATACTCAGATATTTTTCTCTGAATTGCAGCAATATCCAATTGAACCCCACCAATAGCTATGACACGAGCATCTACTTCTGCTAGTTGAATTTCAAGCTGGGCGCGAGCATCCTGAGTTTCAGTCAGAGACTTCCTCTTGGCTTCAATCGTATCGTCCTTGAATGCATGATCAATACCCTGCTTGCAAGTAGGGCAATTATCGTTGTCATGATAAAAGGCGATGTCATTAGTCAGCTTCTTGATTTTGTCATTAAACGACTTGACAAGAGAAACCATAGTTTCACGCTTCTTATTGACAGCCTCTTGATCTGAAATAGACTGAACGAGGGCGATTTCTTCCGCCATCTTTTCTTGAATCAGAGCCTCATAGTCATTAATCTTTTCCTGAGCGTCTTTGATTTTGTCTTCAAGATCCGATATCTGCTTTTCGTTGCTCGTTTTGATTTTCTTAATCAGATCACGATAAACAAGGATCTTTTCTTTCAGAAGGTCAATTTGATATTTGACTTCCTGAATTTGATTCTTATTGACGCTAACCTTTTCCTTAAGCAGCGTGTTCATTGTGGTGAAAATCTGAATATCAAGAAGATCTTCAATAATCTCTTTACGCTGCCAAGAACCGAGCTGCATAAATGGAACGAAGGTCGAAGAGCCAAGGATGATGATCTGACAGAAGCTCTTATGATTCAGCTTCAGGATATTCTTTTCGAGAAATTCTTGATAATCTCTAGCAGCTGCATCCTGATTTAGGGCAACGCCATCTTGAATGATTTCAAACGTGTTCGGGCGAATTCCGCGACGAACCAAATAATCTTTCGTACCGATCGTAAACTCAACTTCAGTCACCAAGTTCTTTTGGTTGATCGAGTTGAGCAGCTGTCCTTTATTAATTTTGCGAAATGGCTTGCCAAAAAGAGCAAACGAAAGGGCATCAAGAAACGTAGACTTTCCTGAGCCATTCTGACCAATAACCAAAGAAGTTGGATGTTGGTCTAGCAGAATTTCAGTGAACGTATTACCAGTAGATAAGATATTTTTGTAACGAAGTTTTTTAAATTGAATCATGCAATGTTTACCGCTTCATTATACAATGTCCTGAAAAGCGAATCAAGTTTTGTCTTATCGACATCAGTCACCATACCCTCAATGGATTTATGGAGAACAGTCAAAGTATCGTCAAGGTTTTCTAGAATATCTTCGTCTTCGACCATATCGAGATTTAGATTGTCATCAACGATCTGAACGTGAATAGGATCTGACTTCTCGACTTTATCCATGAAAAGGTCGAACCAATATGGGTTGTTCTTATTCACAACAATCACTTTGACGTAAGTGTCTTTCAGGCTCGCAAAATCAAACTTATTGATTTCTTCTGCGTCTTTCCACTTAATATCGTTATACGTGATCTTATTAAATAAAGCAAGAGGATTATGCACGAACTCCAATTCAGTCGTTTCCGTGTCGAAAACGTGAAATCCTTTTTGGTCGTTATAATCAGACCATGTCATCTCATATTGACAGCCAAGGTAATGAATATTGCCACGACTAGACTTGTGGTGGAAGTGACCAGAACAAACAGCATCGAAACGAGAAAACGTTTCAGCTGTCATCCCGCCACTATGAACAGCACCACGATGCATCTCAAAACCACTGAGCTCAAGGTGACCCAGAAGAACATCAGCAGATGAATTTTCAATCAAATCCATAGACCTGTCGAAGTTGTCCGAACAGATCCATGGCATAAATGCTATCTTTTTTCCGCCGAGCATAACTTCCGTAGGATCAGAATATACTGTGATGTAATCAGCATATTCATTTAGCAGAAGCTGCGGAGAGTTTACTTCGTTGGTGTTTTTATAGAACGTGTCGTGGTTTCCGACGATCAAGTCCATGTGAATATTGTATTCAACTAGTTTATCAAAAAAGAACTTCCTGCAGCGATAAAGAGAAAGGAAGTTGATATATTTACGGCGATCGAAAATATCGCCAAGATGAACGATATGTGTAATATTGTTTTCAAGTAGGTATGGGAAAAACACATCGCTATAGAATTTATCCATAAACGAACTGAGTTGTTCGCTATCGTTTCTGCCACCAAAATGGGTGTCGTTCAGAAATGCAATTTTCATAATCAATCCTCAATGAAATTCTCAAGAGCCTTCTTTTCTTCCTTCTTCTTTTTGTTCTTTTGAATATTGTTCTCAAAAGTGGCGATGAATCTCTGAGTGTTTTCGTGGAATTCGGCAGAGATAATATGTCCGCCGTCACTATCCTGAGAGGAGAAGTTTTCGTTGTGAATCAGCATATTCTGCATGCTCTTGTATTTCACATACTGCTGCTTCTTTTCCTTTTGGATTCTATGAATAAAAGAATGCCAGACAATCTGAGTAAAGTACGAGAAGGGATTCGTTGACTTATCTGGGTTGAAGCTCTTAATATAGTGGATACAGTTCTCAATTCCGTCGCCGATCATCTCGTCCTTATACGAGTAATTCATGAAGTTAGGCTTATTCGATAACTTCGTGGCGATCTTGTAGAAACACTCTCCGATATAATTTGGGATGATTGGGATTTCTTTTTCAGCAGCTACTGCTTCACGACAAGATTCTATATACTTCTTCATCTCTTCATAGAATCGTTTATTGTCAATATAGTATACTGATGTTCTTTTCTTTGCTGCCATTCAAAACTCCTGCAATTAGGGATATATTTCATTCTACCTGATTGTTCATAATAAGTAAAGCAAAAAGTGACTGCATTTATTTTGCGTGTCTATGCAGTTAGTGCTTTACTTTTGCCAGAAATCAGGTAGAATGGGGATGTCCCCTTTGAAATAAACTTAATGAAAGTTCTTCTTGTCGAGTGGTTGACGCTTGATCAACTCCTCGAACATGTCCTTCACCCTTTCAGGGTCAAGAAATTCTTCTGCTATACGCAGACTTTCCTTATGTCTTTCCAGCAACTCAGCTTTCATTTCTTTATATGTGGGATAATGGTTTTGCCATATCTCTGCGTGCCGAGCTATAATCTCTGCCTTTGGCACAGTAATAGTCAACACGTGGCCATGATCAAAAATAGCCATCGGTGTGGCAGATAGAGTGTCATATGGCACGAAGCTATTTTTGTTGCTGTATTCATGAGCCAAGATTTGCATTGGTGCATATAGCGCCACATGCTCTTCATTATAATCAAGCAAAAGTCCAACGATCCGATCGTTGTTCACTAACCTAATCAAAATCGGTTCTTTAGGATCGTCGTTAAATTTTGACATTATATACCTTGTATGAAAAATTTTCAGAGTCATAAATCTTCACTCGTTCGTCGAAATGTTTCAGAGTGTAGTTTTTATGGGACTTGATACTTAGGTCATCTACCAGATCATATAATACAGCATGCTCTTTAGATTCGTGCTGTCGAAGCATACGACCGATAGACTGAAGGACTTTGATCTTAGATTTTGAAGGCGAGGCTGCAATCATGTGATGGAGTTTCTTAATACTTACTCCCGTCGACGTAGTTCCGAGAGAAGCGATGAGTATCGCGTTATGTTCTTCCTCAATCGCTTTACGCATATTTTCACGATCAGAACCAGAAACAGAACCGTCAATGTAAAACACATTGTCAGGACTGCTGCTAGAGATGAGATCGTTAAGAGTATTGCCATGATTAATGATACGAAAGAATACAAGTTTGTTGCCCTTCAACGATAAAGCGAGATTTTTGATAAACTCGTTTCTTGGCTCATATGTGGTAAGGAAGTCGATTTCTTCTTGGTACGTTTTGCCTTTTAGGTCTCTGGCGATTTGCTCTGGATATTTTAAAGTGATGCACTTGATTTTGATATCAGCAACATGCCCCTGATCAATCAGTGCACGAGTCGTTGTGGTTTTGTATTGGGCACCAAAGAGACCTTCAATAGTAGCTTTATTTAGCTCGATATTATCAAGCGTCCCAGTCGTGCCGAAACGATATGGTGTATTTTCCATATTCGATAGGATCTTGATAAGAGTGGTAGCCTTGGCGCCATGGCATTCGTCACCGATCACGACTTCAAATTGATCGTACCACTTTTTATTGATTTTGCTTTTACCATTATCCAGAGACTGCCAAGTGGTAATGACAACATCAGCATCAATATCGTGATTCTTGGATAGACCGTCAGTTGATACATGGATATTGCCCTTGTATCCGTATGACTCAAAATCTTTCATCATCTGAGTCACCAGACCGATAGTCGGAACGATGATGAGAGTTTTCTTTTTATACCATTGAGTGATGAAATAAATCATCAGCGACTTGCCTGAGCCAGTCGGAGAAACCAGAGTTCTCCTGCGCGAGCGAAGGCATTTTACAGTAGCGTCCACCTGATAATCTCTAATTTCAACCCAGCTAGGAAGATTGAGAGAAGCGATCATATCCTCAACCTCTTTGATTGAGATATTATCGTGAAGCAGTTGTTCGTCGAAAGTAAATGAATATTTGCGCTGATCGCAGAATTTTTTGACTCTTTGCGATAGACCGCAGTAGACCAATCCAGTTCCGCGATTGACCAAAGAGATGTTTCCGTCCCACATGCGCGATTTGTATTTTGGGTGGAAGCGGTAGTTTTCCGCTTTCCATGTCAGTGCATCCGCAAGTTCCGCAAGAATGCCACGGTCAGCCACGACCTGACACCAAGTATGATTTATGAACCTTAGATGCACATCACTCATTAAAAAACACCATTCATCAATTTCATGTAATTAATTGCGTTGGAAATTTGGAACCCACGAGCTCCTACTGTTTTGATAATCGAGTCAAGGGTTGACACCTTTTCTCGTTGAAGACCAATCTTAAGAGACAGCTTTTGAATTTCTTCATCAGCGTCAATATGCATATTCAAATCGGCTTTCAGAATCAATCTAGGATTCGGTTGCCAACCCTTTTCTTTGATAGTATCAAGATCAAGAGAACCAGAGAAATATTCATTCTTCAGTTTATATAGCTGTTTGTATTCAGCCTCCAAACGAATGAGTACCATACGTTCTACAGTATAGAGTTTAAGATACTTGCTGTGAAGCAGAGGAATCTTAAGAGCCTCGTTATCTAGATCGGTTTTGCTGATTTTAGAGTCTTCAGACCAGTTAGCGAAAATTTCATCAAGAGTCATAATATATCCTTTTCACGGTTACATATCGTATTCGTACTTGTAATACCTATATCTGAATTCCATAGATGCCGTGATGTAATTGATATCAGTCGCATCTGTATATAGCTCAAATCCAGATAGGGTCTCTGGTAGAACATCGTAGAAATTGATTTTGACATTTGGCTGCATATTGCTGTTTAGAATAGTGAGAGAACAGTCAGAATATACAGCATTTGCGTCATAGTTCGGCTTCTTGTATATTACCGAAGACTTTTCAAAATTGTCTGGCTTACCTAGAGAATAAATCCAATCATACATTTCGAAATAGCCCTTGAGGTTTTCGTCAAGTTTGAATGTGATCTTTAATGGATTGTATTCAATGTGGTCGCCAGGAAGATTGTTTTTGACAAACGGATTTGGCTCAAACACATTAGGCAGGGACACCCCAGGAAAGCTAACCTTCTGAATGAAATAGTTGAAGTTGGGCGAACGTGGAATTTCAAACTTAAATCCAACTTGCTGCAGGAAGTTAATGTTTGTCGGGACTTTGTCTAACGCTGCCATTTCGTTCTCCGTTATTTCATTCTACCTTATTTATTGAATAAAGTAAAGACAAAAAATGGGGCGGAGATTTCTCCCCGCCCCAAATTTCACACTCAATAATCCGAAGATTAGAGGATGTTGTTTACAAGCACACGACGGTAGTAAACGTTCACGTTCTGAACGAGAGTACCATCCGAACCAGTTGCACCACGCGAGAATGGGTTCGCGACAACGCCGTAACGTGTCTTGAAGCCAATCTTAGGCTGGAAGGTGTCCTGACCGACAGCACGAACCATCTGTAGTGGAACGTATGGGCAGTAGAACAGACCAGCGTCAAATGCGCTCGAACCCTTGTAACCGATGGTCATATAGTTACCAGCAGCATATGGATCGATATAAACACGCATACGACCGTTAAGAACACCAGCGAAGGTATTGCCTGTGTCGTCAACTTCAAGGTTGTTCGAGTTTAGAGCAGGAGCATAGTCAAGAACACCAGCCATCTGAAGGGCAGAAGCAACGTCTGACGAGCAGATGATGATATTACCCTTACCACGACGAGTAGCCTTGGCGATTTCGTTAGCTTCACGCTCAACTTGGAACATCAGACCCTTGAACTTTTCAACTGACCAACGACCGTTTGAGTCGATGTCGAGGTCGAAAGTACCAGCAGTTGTGGTAGCAGCAGCACCAGCTGTAGCAGTCAGGTTGATAGTACGAACGATTTCGCGGTTGATTTCAGCCAGAATTTCAGCCGACAGAATTGTCGACAGTTCTGTTTCAGCGTCAAGACCGTGAATTGCCTTGAGATCCTGAGCCAGTTCGATTGTGTATTCAGCCTTCAGGGCACGTGTCTTTGCAGTCACGGTTACCTTGTCGATGCTGAAAGCCATCTGGTTGAAGTCAACGTTCGAAGTCGAACCCAGAGCTTCACCCTGTGCAGTGTTTGCACCAGAAGCGAAGTTATATGTGTTCGAGTCGCCTGAAACGACAGTCGCGGTGTTAACACCGTAGATGCCACCCCAGTTACCACCAGTATTACCGATAGCAGCGTTACCAACAGCAGCCTTACCATAGGTCGACTGACCAGTGTTAGCTTCGTAGTAGAATGCGTTAGCACCCGACTGCGAGTCATACTGTGGACGCAGAGCGAAGATAAGACCAGTTGGACCAGTCATTGGCTGAACACCGCAGATGTCGTAAGCGATCAGGTTTGGCATCGCACGACGAACCAGCGAGATAAGCACTGGGTCGTAGTTCTGAACACCACCAGCAAGCGAAGTTGCTAGAGAGCCTGAAGTTTCCGACAGAAGTGAAGTTTGGCCACCCTGTCCAGCTTCTTCCATAAGAGCACGCTCTGTATTTTCAAGAAGCTGAGCGATTGTTGCACGCTTGTGGCTATCTTTGATCTTTGGAAGCTCAGGGTGTTCTAGAATTGCACCCCACTTCGTTTGGACTTCTTCATTGAGATTCATTTGTTTAACTCCCTATTTCCTTATGAGTTGTATTTTATTTATTTTTTTACAGTTCTTGAAATTACGTCAGCATATGCTTTCATATTCGAAGGAACAGAAGAAGTTGTTTCTTCTTCAATATCATAACCTTCAGTCAGAGGCTCAGCAGCAGTATTGCTTGGAGTCTTTTCTGAGAAGTAGGTTTCCTTGATCGTTTCGACCTTTGAGGCAAAGTCGTCAACATTCGTGTAACTGATGTTTTCAGCTAGAGAAAGGAACTTCTCTTTCTGAGAAACGGTCATGCCTTCAGCCATTTCGGCGACAAGGTCGGTAATTCGAGTTTCTTCCAGTTCTTCCTCAAGAGCGAGATTCTTCTCAACTTCTTCAGTAACGCGAGCCTTCAGAGCCTCGATTTCTTCTGCCATCGAAGACAGAACGTCTTGACGATCATCAGAAACTGTGATATAATTATTTTCGAACATTTCCTTCAGACCAAGCAGCATTTCTTCTGCCATTTCAGCCTTCAGACCATTGTCTACAGCGATCTGGTTTTGTTCGACCCATTCCTTAGCGACATATGACATATACTTGTCAACTGATTCAACCATTTCATTGTGAACCAGATCAATAGCTTCATCAAGAGCAGCAGTGAATTGCTCTTCAAGACGTGTTTCGATAATAGCAACTCTTGAGCTCACAGCAGCTTCATAAACGGTTGAAGCCTTTGCCATCAGTTCTTCAGAAAGAACGTCATCGCCGAAGATTTCAGAAACGTCTTCCTTAGCAGCAATTGCGTTAACATGTTGCTGAGCTGGCTTTGTGATTTGAAACTTAGGAGCATGCGCATCTGTTGGTGACAGGTGAACAGTTGCAGGTGTTTCGCCAGCCGACTTATCTGCTGAACGTGAATTATCTGCGCTAGTGTGAGCGTGATAAATGTCGAACAGTTCGTCCTTACCACGAGCTTGAAGATCGTGCATAAGAGCAGCGAGAACTTCAGCCTTAGTGGTCATTGAATATGATGTTTCGCCAGCTGACTTGTCAGCAGTGCGCGAAGCACTACCATGGATCGCTGGCTCAGGGAGAATCCCATTACCTGATGAAGATGTGAACTCGTCGAGTTGACCGTCTTCAACAATTTCTTTTCTTGCCATTGTTTACAACTCCTTGTGGAAATCTTAATACTATTTATGTTTTTTTATTTTCTAGACAATTTATTTAGAAATTGCTCGAAAAATGCGATACTATTTTCGTTAATGGCAGAAACAGTCATTTTGTTCATTTGCTTTTTCGCAGTTTCAACAAACTGAGCTGCTCTCCAGGATCCTTCTGCTACATCATAGACCCATTCAGTGTTTTCTAAAATACCACGAACGAATGCATTTGGGGCTGACGGATCAGCGACAATATCAGCAGCAGTTGCTAGCATGAAGTCGTCTTGGACTTCCATGATTCCGTCTTTGTTCATCTTGATAGAACCCATGCCTCTCGAAGAAACTCCAAGATTTGCACCGTCTTCAATAAGACCCTTTACAACTTCACCCATAGGAGTAGAAGTAATTTTTGCACGACCAATGAAATTCGAACCATCGCGAGTTAGCGATTCGATCATGTGCGAAACACGATCAAGATTAATCGTTGGTCCTTGTGGGTGATTTAACTCACCATAAGCACGCTTTTGGTTAATATAATTTTCAGTATAACGTCGAACTTCCTTATCAAGAGTTTCAGCACGATACATTCTGCCGTTGCGATTCTTGATATCACCCATAAGGAAAATGCCTTCGATGAAAACGTTCTTCTTGCCGTCTTCACGAGCTTCCTTGATGATTCTCACATCTTCAATTGTTTCTGTAATTAATAGAGCCATTTTAGTTATCCTTATGACATAGCTTCCTGACCGATGATGTGACAACCAACGTTAGCACCAGATGCGGAGCCAGTAGTAACAGCAACAGTCAGAATGTCTGGAGTAGCGCCAGCAATGGTATTATACAGCGGGAAGAAGTAAGAAAGATCGATCTGCTGCAGACCAGAACCACCAGCAGGAGAAACGAAAGCTAGAACAACTTCACCACCAGTCATGGCTGTAGCAGAAACGTCTCTTTGAGCAAACGAATAAGTCGATCCAAGACCTGACTGAACGGTACCGATATTAGCTTGAGCGATCGTACCAACATATGTGTTAGTTGAAGCTGTATTAGCTAGAGTCGCCCAAACAGCGCCAGTTAGAGTAATTGGAGAAGAAGTTGTGCTAGCGATCAGTTCAACTGTGCAAAGAGCGTCAGCTGTGATAACTAGAGTTTGTGGAAGTAGCTGACCACGATTGATTAGACCGATTTGATATGGCGTGCCTGTCATAGTCGCTGTATTAGCAATTGCTGCTCCGGTAACAATATCACCAAAAGTAATTACTGTAGAGTTACTTCCTGTAATACGACCAGACAGACCTTTGCTTCCTTGCGATGGGAAATAGATATGACGACCAACTAGAGCATTCGTATTTGCAGCACCAATTGCAGCACCAGTGTCAAAAGAAGTATTTGCTGTTCCAAGAACAATTGCAGTAGTATTACTTGAAGCATTTGCTGCGTTAAAGGTGGCATTACCCGAAAGCTCAATAACGCCCATTGGTCTCGATGAGATAGAAAGAATTGGGAATCTAGTATTTGACGAGGCGACGGTTCTACGAGGAGTGGTTGGCGCCATACCATATGAATAGGTAAATCCACGCTGACCGTCTTGGCCACCTTCAACAATCACCGAAACACCCCAGTGATACATGTCGTTTGTGGCAGCAGTTGCGCCAAGATTTCTTTGCTCGTAACGAACAGGAAGGTTACCAGTTCTTGCCCAAGGACCAGCCTGAGTAGGCAGACCACCAACATTTGAAGGACCAAGGTTACCGTAACCAATATAGTTTAGAACAACCCATTCACCGTTAATAACTACGCCCCAGCGAGTCATACCAGCGCCATACCAAGTATATTCCATCCAGATCATCTGAATGCGAGTCCAGTCTAGGCTGTTAATTGTAGACTTATCGCCATTCCATTGTGGGAGTGGGATACGCGTATCTGAAGGGTTGCCAGAGTTAACACCATAATTTGTTAATCTTGACGACTGAACGTCAGAACGAACAACGCAGAACATACCCGAAGGATTTGCGCCAATCGAGAAATTATAGTTTGTGCCAGTTTGGCTAGTATATGCAGGAGAGCTAAGAGCTACAGCCGTGCTATTGATAACTTGAGTTACGGTGACGTTTGCGCTAACATCAAGACCAAAACCAGAAACTGGTGTTCCGTAATAGAGATTTGATGTGCTCGAAAGACCAGAAAGGATATTGTTTCCTGAGGTCAGATTACCTGTTGAAGTGAAGGTAGTTGCTGTAGCGACAGGATCGCCCTGTTCAAGAAACATACCGTTACCATCATCAAAGAATCCAACACGCTGACGCTGATTAGCCTGAGCAGTGCCAAAGTTAATAGCTGTAGACATGACCATAGTCTTGCCTGGCTGGTAACGATGATATGGGCGAGTTTGGCGAATCGTTACATCAGTAGCGCCAGTAGACAGACGCATACGGCATCCGCCCTGTCCTGGCATGTGAACAATAGATGAGTTTGACCCAGGAGAAACGATATAGTTTTCCCAACGCATTGGCTGGGTGCCATATTCAAAGTCAGCTTCGTAGATGTTCTGGTGCCTAGACGTTCTCATACGTCCAAGGTTATCCATTGATCCGAACAGTGGTCCAGTAGTAAGTGATACTGGATCAATAGTAGAAGTTGGTGATGGCTTTTTGAATGACATATTAAATCCCTCTGAATCTTTTTCTATATTTAGTTGTTATTCAAAATCACCAGACAACAGCTTATTGAAGACCAGAACCGTAGCTTCCTTCATGGTTTTCTTAGCACGAAGTGTTTTGAAATCCTGAGCGTCTAATTTACCGTTATGATTAACATCAATTTTCTTCTGGTTGCCAATTAACTTTTCGTCGAGATCTTCAAGATCTTCATTCACTGATGGCTTCTTCTCAGCATTCTGAGTTGGTGCAGCTTGATCAGCTGTACCTGAACCATCAGGCGATTGATCTTTCGACATCATTTCATAGAGCTTGTCAACAACTTTTGCACAATTCTGAAGTTCGCTGCTTAGAGCGTCAGGAATTGCTTTATTGTCGTCGAGCATCTCATAAGTTTCAGCAGCCTGAAGAGCGATACCTTCAAGAAGGCTCTTAACGTCAATTCTTGACTGTTTGAAATCGTTGGTCGATACAGAATTCATGCCCAGAGATGGACTGTCCGAAGTGGATGGTGAAGAGGCAACGCCAGGATTCTCTGATTCTTGAATGCCAAATCTTCTAGCAAGAACTTTCGAAAAAACAGTTTCAGTTTCCTGAAGACCTGATCCCATATCACCAGAAGTACCACTTGACTTTTGGTCTTGCTTGCGTGAAGTATCTTTCTTGATCTTTGCGCCTTTAAACACATCGTCGCCGTTTCCGTCGCGATCAGCGTGAGGTGTAGTACCTTCAAGATCGTTAGTCGAATGATATGCTGTTTCGCGCTCAGCGGCAGGTCTTGCACCCTTGCTAAGATATTCGTTAGAATCTTTGTCGATGTGTGCTTTATTACCAGCCATTATTCGTCCTCTTCAGTTTCTCCGAAACGCTGGCCAATTTCTTGCTTTCTGGTTTCTAGAGCTTGATTAATCTTCTGTCGCATTACACCATCAAATGCTTTCTCAAGATCAGCAACATCACCCTCAATAGAGTGGTTTACTACATCTTGAACTGTATAATTTTCCGTCATGATCATCATCTCCTATTTATAAATTAAAGTTGCTTGGCAGATTATCTTCGTTACCCTTTGCCTTCTTTGTAGGCATTCTTCGGGTAAATGGTCCACTCTTGCCTTGCACGATTTGAGCTTTTGTTTCTTGTGGTGGTGGAGCAGACTGATCATCTGGTTGGGGCTGCTGACTTTGGTCAGGTAGACCAGCAGCACCTTGTTGTTGATCAGGCTGCTGTTGTAATGGTTGTCCATCTGGACCAAGACCCTGTGCAGCCATAGCATTAGCTTGATCAGCCATTTGCTTTTGTTGGATCTTTTGATCTTCTTCCATTTGCTTTTGAATTTCTTCGATGTCATTATCTGACTGCATAAGAACGTTTCTCTTGACCCATTCTTGCGAATAGAACATACCAAGGAACGGTTGCACTAATTGAAGAACATTAAGACGATTGGTAAGAATTTCACTATCTTTTAGTTCTGCGAAATAGTTATCGCGAGCATAATCGAAGTGAATCTTGTCTTTGATTTGATCCCAGTCGTCCTGAGCAAATACCTTCTTCAGAATCAGCTGCTTTTCCAGAGCATTGAGCAGAAGATTTGAGAAACGAAGTCTTAGGCGATCGATAAACTTCTGGAACGAAAGTTCGTCGCGAGTAATTTCGCCAGAACGACCAAGGCTGAATCCTGAAGTTTCTGGATTGATTCTTGAAATAGGAACATTAAGAGAGCGATATAGTTTCTTCTCAAAATATTCAACGTCTTCCATCTTACCAAGATTCTGGCCAGAAGGAAGTGTGGTAATTTCTGTGCCATTCTGACCTTCGCGGCGAGGAAGCCAATAGTCTTCCAGCATGGTCATAAACTTACGATCATCACGAACGTCGCCAGTTGATGCGTCATAGATCAGACGATTCTTGTGTTTCTGCATCATATCGCGCATGTGCTGCTCTGCCTTCATCTTAGGCATCTGGCCAACGTCAATGTAGAACACGCGACGTTCGGGAGCACGAGAGATACGATAGATAACCGTAGCATCTTCAAGAATGCGCAGCTGGTTAAGTGGCTTGATTGCTTTATGGAGATATGACAGAACGAGCTTGCCGTCCTTATCCATCAATCCAGAAGTGCAGTGTAGAATAGCATCAGTAGAAATTCTCAGCCCTTGGTTATCCATACCAGTGGAAGCTGTTGCCTTGAATCCCTTTTCGTTATAAACGTAGAACTCAGCAGTATTTCTGTTGATGTAAACTTTACCCTTGCGCTCGCGCGAGAGTAAACGAACTTTACGAATCTTTCTTGGGTCAATATAACGTAGCTCTTGGATACCACGTTCCGGATCGTTTTCGTCGATCATAATATGATAGTAAACTCTACCGTCAACATACCAGCGACGGAAAATTTCATATCCATAATTGTTGAAATTCAGCATACGAGTAATGTTGCTGAATTCTTCGTTAATGATCTTTTTGATCTTGTCGTTAATTTCTTTGATGTCGTCGAGGTTGAGGGTTACGATTTCTTCCGTACCCTCTTTAACGATCGCTTCGTTAGTAACCTCGTCGATTGCTTTTTCACATTCTGGCTGAAGAGCCATTTCGCGATATTTTACAACCAGTTCTGCCTCGGTCTTGGCGGAACCTTCCATATCAAGATATGTACCGTAGGTCCCGCCAGCCGTGACAACCATCGCACCATCATCAGTCTCTTTCGGAGCAAAAGAAACTAAGTCAAGCTGGTCTTTCTTTCTCGCAATTTCAAATCCAAATAGCTCCATGAGCGGCTGTCCTTATCAATTAATCATAATATTTAGGCTAGTCTTAGACTCCGCCAGCATTACCAGTATTGCCGTCTGTAACTTCCCAATAATCGTATACAAAGGTAACGTCGAATGTTTCGAACTGGTTAGTAGCACCCCAATCAAGACGGATTGGTTGGATTTCTGCAGGATATAGACCATTGAAACGATAAGTGCGAACAGTAGTGCCAGCCTTGCTCAGTTGGTTGACAGTAGCTGTTGACTTATAGTTTAGCTGTGATCTTGTATTTTGAACCTTCTTGTTGATCGCATCTGACCACTGTTCAAGAGCGTTACGAACCTTGAAGTCTTCATCGTTCATAATGCGCACTGTCCATGCGTCATAAGTGCGATCGCCAGCGAAGTGGACGATACGACCAAAGTAAGGGACAGGAATGTCCCCTAGCTTTGATTCAGGGATAGAAGTTGCACTAGCCAAAAACTGAATTGCGTTATCAGCTACGCTGTTCACTGGGTTAAAGATATTAACCGTGAACAGTGTAGGTCTTGCGCCTTCAAATTGAAAGTTAGCTCTTACTTCGTTAATACTGAATGCCATGTTTATTGCTCCTTAAGATTAGAACTGGCCAACGATAGTGTTGAAGTCAACACCCGTACGAACAGCCACGAAGTTAAGCTGGATGAAGTTAATTGACTTCGCTGGCTTAATGTAGATATCGCCTACAAACTGGTTCGAGTCGATAATCTGAGCCGTATTGTTTGTTTCGTCGCAAACAACACGGTAGTCATAAATACCGCGACGACCCTGAACTTCTCTCAGGTAAGGATCAACAAGATTCTTAAATTGTGCACGAGTGAAGGCATCGTTAAACTCAAACAGACTCGACTGAGCTGCTTTAGAGATAGCCTTTTCGAGAACAATAAACAGACGACGGACATTGATTCTATCAAACGCTGATGGCTTGCCGTACAGGGTCTTGTCTCCATAAAGAACAGTGCCCTGACCTGGGAAAGTAATCACAGGATTGACGTCGTTCTTGTACAGAAGATCGCGCTGACCTTGGTTTGGATTGAATGCCAGTTTCACAACGTTCTTGATCTGACCACGGTTAAATCCAGCAGGTGACCACCAAGCATCACGAGCGAAATCGGTAGCAGCGCATAGACCAGCGATGTCGCCGTTCAGCGGAACCCAACGATAAAGATCGTTATACTTGTCGTATTGATACTTGTAGTTACCATCCATAAAGGCATATGAGCTATTATAGGTGATGCCAGAAAGACCAGTAGAGTTACGGAAGTTTACAGCATACTGTGAAGGATCAGAGTTGGTCACGATGCTCGAGTCAGGCGAAACGAACGCAACGCAATCTTTACGAGCTTCAGCGATATTGCCGATAATGTAGTTGGAAAGAAGACCAACGCCATTGGCTTTACCTTGCATGACCAGAGAAATATCAACTGTTTCTTTGCTGCGGAACAGGTCATATGCTAGAGCGATAGAACCAAAACCGATCGAACCTTCAGCAGTACTATCAACACCAGCAGCGAAGTTGGAGCTGTATGGAGTTGTTGTCGAAGAGTTAGAAATCGCGTTAGTCAGACCAGAAGCAGCACCAGAACGATCGGCACCAGCATAGATATACTGCGATGTCAGGTTAAGAACGTTCTTGTAGTATGCAGTCGAACCGTTTGTCTGCTTAGCGTCAGTTCCGCGAGAAAGACCAGCAAACACTTCAAGAATATTGCCAGTCGTACCCGTGAACTTACCACCATTGTCAACAACAACGACGTGGATTTCGTCCTGAGTTGTCAGACCCAGATTCTGTGCATAAACAGAAGTACCAGGAGCTTTTGGAACAGCATTATAGTATTCCCAGTTGCGCTGGACTAAGTTAGAGTTAGCGACAGTAAACGTGCTAGAAACAGCCAGAGAGAAAGGAGTGCTAACCGAAAGCGTAACACCGTTTGAATAAACGTTGCTGCCCTGAGTTGTTTCAGCACCAACCGGACCAGTCTTTGCAGTAACTTTCAGGTATTGATATCCGAGAGTAGAGTTACCTGCTCTGATATAATCACCAACAGTAATCTGACCTAGAATGCTAGTAGCTAAGGCATTTGCCGTTCCAGCAGCACCTGCCGAAAACGCATTGATCGTAACAGTGTTAGAACCAAGCGTAAACACAACAGCAGCGTTAGCAGCTAGGTTTGACGAATAAGCATTGGCGCTATCGCATACAGAAACTTTCAGAGAGTTACCGAGTGCACCAGCATATTTCGCAACATATGAAATGTTAGCGTCAAGAGTGGTTGCGTTGAAATCGTCAATATTATCTAGCTGTGGGTTGCTGCTTACAGCGCCAGTATTTGCATATGAATTCAATGCTGCGGCGTCATAGGCGCGAACGACATAAAGTGCGTTGCCATATGCTAGGAAGTTTGCGGCAGTAAAGAACGATTCAAAGGTATTAGCGTCTGGCTTACCGAATGTCTTTACTAGGGTGTTTTCAGAGTCAATAAGAACTCTTGTAAATGCTGGTCCCCAAGGAAATACGCCAGCGAAAGCGCCAACTGATGTCGCTACCGCAGGTACGACGGTAGTGTTGTCAAATTCACTGACATTAACTCCTGGGCTAACTGAAATTGCCATTCTCATGCTCCTTTAGATTAAGAAATCTCTATTCTCTTGTTTGTATTTATAATAATCAACTTTTAGAACTGATCATTCGGCTCATAATCAAAAGGATGGAAGTCCATATTGTAAAATTCGTCTGCATTAACAAGATCACCTTTTGGTTTATCCCAACCATCGTCGAATATACCAAATGGAGTTATCGAGTCCTCGATAAGATCTTTATTGTCATCCCACAAATCGGCTCTCACATCAGTATCAGTTTGGTTTCTGAAATACTGCTGATTCGCCAACCAAGCAAAAAGAACACAACACATAACAACGTCGTCATGGTTGCCTTCTTCCGCCTCATAAGAAGCTCTGTTTTCTACGAATCTAAACAATTCGTAGATTAAATCATAATCGTGAAACAACAGCTTGTCTGACTCAATCAAACTTTTCAGGTTAGAGCAGCCAATCCGCTTTACCTGTTTTGTTGTTCTTACGCCACGAGTAGGTATCACCTTATATCCGCCGCCAACTTTGATTCCAGCTCTTCCCTTTGTTTGGGTCACAAGAATCCCATTATATTCTAGATCATAAAATAGAATGTCAGCGATCTGTTGTCCATTATCATTTATTTCTACAAGTATCATTGCATTATTATAGTGCATCCCTGCTCTCCAAATGATATTTGGGTAAAGCAGAGGCGATATTTCATTATCTCTATACTTCGCGACGATCTTGTATGGCACTTGAGTTACATCAAACACCACAAAGACCGAATAGTCTATTCCTACACCCCGAGAGGTGTCTACAGTAATCACATATTTATGATTTTCTAATGGTTGCTCGTATACATCCATTTGTTCAAATCTATGAAGAGGCTCTTTCCAGATTAACGCTCTTAGCTTTCTTGCGTCGATAAGAGTGTTGGATGAACCAAGGAATTCGCATTCAAATTCCTGAGAGAACTGTCTCTCGCTGGTGTTGCTGATTGTTTGTTTTTTCCACTCTTCGGTTCTTCCAGGAACCTGAGACCAGTGAACGTCAACTCGCTTATATGAGTTGCGACCTTCTTCCGAGTCAGTCCAAATCTTATAAAACAGATTCATACCATTTGGCGTAGAAGTGATCAGAACCTTTGAGCTTTGACCTGACGAAATAGTAGGATAAACCGAGTTGAAGAATTCTTCCTGAATATTGTTAGGAACGAACGCAAATTCGTCTAGGTAGATCATGTTGAACGATCCACCACGAACGGCTGACGATGACGTAGCAGAAGCAAGAATCTTCGAACCGTTTTCTAATTCGATATTACCTTTATTCCATTCAATAATACCTTGTTGAAGCCATTTTGGCAGATATTCGTAAGCATACTGAATACGGCTGAGAATTTCTTTCGCCTGACGGTCTTTGTTGGCCAGAATAGCGATCGAGAAGTTTTCATGGAATAGAACATACCAAAGAAGAAGAGCAGCCACAGTTGTAGTCTTACCGACCTGACGTGGCATTTTACAAATAACAAAACGATTGTCGACCATCGTTCGGCACATTTCTTCCTGAAACGCCCATAGGTCAAAGTTGACAAGACCTTCGTCGATGCTGACGATCTTTACGTATGTTTTGATGAAGTACACATAATCCTGCGCACACTTCAAATACTCTTTAACGTTATCTTCTGACCATGCGAGTTTTACGTCAGACGCTTTTAGATTTTTATTGCCGAGATATGTTTCTCTCGCCATGTTTATTCGCCTTGGTGTTTAATCATCTTCAAAAGATCAGTTGTCGAAATTACCAAATTATTATTGATCGTTTTCGATTCTTCTGGTTTCTTGATTAGATCTTTTTTCTTTTGGTGAATGTCGATTAAATCTTTGCTGGTTTCTTTAACCGAGTCCACAATTGTTGCCAGAGCCTCAAAAGCTCTTGGGTGCTGAGATCCTTTTGCCACAATAACCAGATCTTCCAATGCCATTTGACTTTTTTCTAGAGCATTCAGCAAAGCGTCTCTAGCTGTGTCAAAATCGTTTTCAGCTTGTTCCCATTCAGTTTCAGGCGGATTTGTTTCTACAAGATCTGCGGTTTCTTCTTTGACTATAGGAAGAAGCGGAGGAACATTTAGAAGTTGTGATATTTTGTCAGGCTTGTCCATGATTATTATCCGTTATTTGTATTCAGTAAAATCTGTTAGGAATCCATAATCATCCGTAGGAGATATTAGAGAAGATGAGATTGAGGCTGCTGCATTTGTAGTTGGTTGTCCGTTAGCTAATAGCCCAGGAGTCACTGTTATGACAACCGAAGGATCAGTAATACCAATGCCTCCGGCAGCTGTGTTGGTTGAAGGATTATATAGCGAAGCAATGGATGTTTTGATAACAGCAGATCTATTGACCGGACCATAAAGATAACCCTTCAGTGTAAAAGTCAATTCCCAAATAACCCACTCTTTGGATTCAAAGTTGTTGGCGTAAGTATCAACACAATTGACGTTATTGATGATAATGGGAATATCTACATTCAACCCAATATCAGGAATAAGATTTAATGATTCTGTCCATTGAGGAGTGAAGTATGGAATAATCTGTTCGACGATTCTAGTAGCATCTTCGGTGTTGCGAGAAATAATTGACAGAGTTATGTCGAAATTATAAGCAACAGGATTCCATTGCGTGTTCAATGTTCCAGTTGTAGAATTTCCTGCAGAATTTCTACCGATGCTGTTGAGTTTTCTATCAGGATCATATCTGACGCCTGTTATCTCAAAAGCCATTCTAGGAAATACCATAGAAACTTCGCGAAGAAGATCAGGATTCTGTTGATAACGAGTTAGGTATCTTTCCTTTGGACCATACTGCAATGGAACCTTAATCGTCTTTTGAGTTACACCACTGGCATCGACACGGTCAATATAGATGTCATTGAACAGCGACCCGAACAGGATCACATATTTGCGAATAAGACCGTGAGAGAAATGGTTGCCTAGCATTAGATGATTGTTCCGAACGGATTAGTTTTTGAGAAGTCAATGAACGATCTGCCTTGAGAACTGAATAGATCATTCTGAGTAACTGTGTCGATTTTATCTGGGCTATATTGACCTTCAACAAGATCGTCTCCGCCGCCAGTAGTAATATAATTACCATCTTGATCAACGAAGCTATAGTCATCCGCTGCATTGCTAAACTTGCTGGCAATATTGTCGATTTCAGGAACTCCAGTGGCAATATTTTCGCTGCTGTAATTCACACGTTCGCATTTGATATCATAGTAAGTCAACAGACCTGTCTGATAGAAATTTGATTCGTGTTCGACAAACTTGACTTCGAACAGAGCGTGAGTCAGAGGAAAATAAATGAAATCGCCTTCAAGAGGACGAATAAGGGTTGATTGAAAATTCGTAAATTCTTCTTCCCATCTCGAACGCATCATAGAGAATGTAATTTGGTCAGCCATGCTGATGCCAAATTTCTGCATGAGGTCGCCTTCGCCCTGCCAGCCAGTGAAAGTTTTGATGTAAACTTCAATTGGAGTTGCTTGAGTGAATTGACTTAGTGTGTCTTCAAGATAGACTTTATCAATGTTCACGTGCACGCGAGGCATGTAATATACATCGACGCCATAACGCTTGATCATGTCATTGCCAAGATCATTAAGGAGCTGCTGCTCGCCGTAGAAAGATTGATTGTCAAAGAAAGTTGAAACAGCCATGGGTTTATCCTGTCATCATTGCAACTGGAACGCTGTAGCTCTTGATCATATCAGATTCAAGTTTCATAATTTCATTTGTTGCGTCGTCGTAAATCTTTTCAGCGTTAAACTTTGCGCCGCCAGGAAGAGCAACGTCGCTATACTTCGTAAGATTTTGTCCCCACTGCTGTTTGATCATTTGAGTCGCATATTTCTGAAGCCAGCGATCTGACCAGACTTTTGTATATACGTCAGGATCAACGACCTGAAACGCTTCAACTAGAATATAATCTCCGGAGTTAACCTTTGCCCAGTCCATGTCGATATAGAGCTTGTTGGTTCTGCGATTGAAACGCATTGGCTGCTGACCAACTAGAAGCTGTTCGAGTAGCTGGATATGTTGCATAGCCATGTAGTATGGCACCATCGTGGTTGCGGTAAGATCATAAAGATCATTCAACGCAATCTGATAACGAATATTGAATAGGTTGTTTGTTGAAAGAGAAGAACCGATTGGAAAGATATTAATCGCGCCAATGATATTGTCAGGCATAGTGATGAATTTATCTATTTTGGTTTGATCCGTAATCAAACCCTTATAAAACATTTTCTCTGTGCCGTCAAAATGGAAATCCCAATAGTACTGAAGAGCATCGTCAATACGATCTTGGATCTGATCTTCATCTACGTTAATTTGAGATACTGGAGCACCTACCCTGCGAAGGCAATATTGCTTAAAATCTTCTCTACTACTAGGCAAAGCCATTTCTAATCTCCGAATTGTTTTATCTATTTATTCTCTTTTAGATTGTCAACTTCAATAGCCAGCTCATTAATTGCTTGAATAACTAGACCCATCATCTTTTCGTATCTAACAGCCAGATAACCGTCCCCTCTTTCAGCAACAACTTCAGGCAAAACCTTTTGGACTTCTTGAGCAATAACCCCAACATCATGTTTGCGAACAAAGTAACCATCTTCACCGCCAGCACTCTTTAGGTGATCTGCGGTCCAATCAAATTCTACGCCAGATATTGTATTTAACTTGAATATTGCATTGGCAATCGGTTTAATGTTTTCTTTGAGACTAATATCAGAAGAATAATATGCAGTTATATTATTTGTGCAGAAAATACCAGATGAATTTACAGTAGTTCCTGTTGCAGTTAATGTGGTAAATGCACCAGTATTTGCAGTTGTTCCACCAATTGGTCCCGGCGAGGCCAAATTAATATTTGTTATTGCCCCCCACGTATTATTGCCATAAAGAACGGTTGTTGAGTTTGCCGTACCAGATCCAAGTCTAGCAGCATTAACTGTTCCTGATGTAATGTTGCTGGCATTAGTTGAATATGTGACAGCGTTGCAACGCTGTAGAAGAGTTGCCAGAGATCCAAGATGTAATATTTGATAAAGTTCCCGAAGAATTACTTAGATAACCAGACGCATTTGCGGTTAGGGTAAGAACATTAGCAGCTAGACCGGCACTCGTTTGATAAAGAGCCGCAGCATTAGCGACAGCATTTGCATAAGCAGTCGCTGAGTTTCCTGTAATATATCCTTGAACTGTCGATAGGGATACCCCACCAAGATTATTTGCATTGTTTGCTGTTGCAGAATAAAATGTGCTATTAACTGTAGCAGATACGCTATTATTGCCTACAGTCAGTATATTATTTACTCTGAAGTTATTAGGTGTCATCTAGCTCGAATCCCGCACATTTATTATGTTCTATTTATATTTTAGAAAAAGAACGAGGAGGATTCGTTTCCTATATTAACATATCCAATAAAACCGGGAGATAATCTCCAGCCGCCGTGGTCACCACCAGAAAGACCTCCCCAAGTAGAACTCAACCCACCGTACCAGAATGATGTAGTATTATTAGTATACCCCGGTACAGCATTTCCAACATATCCATCTGTTATTATTAGTGAATTCACGCCGCTAACTATTCCATATGGTTTATACAAATACCAAGCAGTACCCGCACTATTGCTTTTTAGATAAACAAAATTGTAAGACCCCGATATAGAGAAGTTATTAACGGTCTGTGTGCTACCTGCAGCAAATAGAATGTTGGTAGCACCAATTGAAGTAGCAGTGCATGTCATATCATTAAAGGTATTGTTACCGGTGATTGTCAAGTTTCCTACCCCACCTTGATTCAAGGTACAATTATATACAAATCCTCCACCCCAGAATACCTTCCCTGTAGCAGGAGTCAACGATATTGTACCAGTTCCAGTACCTGCTGTTGTGGTAAACTTTCCTGTATTTTGTGTTACATAAGTTAATGCATCAAAAGACCCTAATGTAGAGTTAGAATAAAGAAGCGCCAAAGTGCCTCCATTAAATGTAATGTTAACAGGTACAGCGGTTCCGCCACCACCAGCGTAGACTATAAACTGATATAAACAAGTAAAAGTTTTACCATTTAAATTTAGTGTTCCATTTTGCAACTGACAAGTCCTACCTGATGACATTGTGAATGCATCATTAAGAACAAGAGTTGTTGAATTGCCCGAAGCGTTCCCTATTGTCATAGCTGCCGGAAATGCTGCGCCATTGGAAGTTATGGTCTGAGTAGTGTTGCCTATAAATGCCCAAACCAATGATGTCGAAGTAAATGTAGCACCAGCCACCAGTGTTAAATTGCCATATATGCTTATTCCAGTTGCCCCTAAGAGTGCGGTAAATCCAGTGAAGTTCAGATTATTTACAGATGACCCTGAGGATATGTTTACCTGATAGTTCCCCGTGGATGATATATTAAAATTGAATAAGGCTGGAGATCCTCCTACAGCATTCACAGTGGTTATTGTAGCCTGCGTTGATATTACGTTAATGGTGGGGGTGCCTGTTATTGTTATTCCAGTTGAAGAACTATTCAGTGTAAATGCAGTTCCTCCCGCCGAAGGAGATACCGTTATTGCTCCCGAACTGCCAAAGTAAATATTTCGTATAATGCCGGTGTATGCATTTATAGCAAATCTACCACAGGATAATGTATTATTATTAAGGTCTAGAACTCCAGAACTGAGGGTAACAAGAATGCTCGTTGCTGTATTGAAATTGTCTAGTAATTGAATAGCTCCCGTCGCTCCGGGGTTAAATGTAATTGGGCAGTTAAATACCGTTCCATTGGTTCTGACGGTTTGCGTAACCCCGGAGCCACCTAGCGTCATGAGAAGTGTACCAGACCAAACAGTTCCGGATATAAACGACATATTGCCGTAAATGTTCAGCGATCCTGTGGTTTCTGTAAATGTGACTGTGCCCGCTGATACGGTTATATTGTTAAATGCCAAAGCACCTGACATTGCAACGGTATATGCTCCCGCCTGATCAAAAAACACATTATCTGTACTTGTTGGAGCACTCGCACCTGCAGAGCCACCAGAAGTAGCTGACCAGTTTGTTGTTGCTGTTGCTGTCCACGACCCAGAACCGCCTACCCAATATCTATTGGCCATATATTAAGTCTCCTGTATAGACTCAATAATGGATAGCCAATTATTAAGTCTTTGTTGTTTCATAGCATCTATCTGTTCTGGAGTAAATGTATTATCGTCACCTAAGATAAGTGTATCTGAATATTTGCCATATTGCGTATCAAATTCAAAATCAATATTAACCATTATAGGAATCCTCTATTCAATGACAGTAGACACCACTTGCTCAATGATGAATCGTATATGAATCCTTGGTAATCAGTATAAGGCGAAGTTGAAGAAGGCTGATATAAATCAGATGAGAAACTCCAGCCAGCAGAACCACCATAAGTTAATGTAAAAGCAGACGTTCCATGTATTTTTAATGTAACTTTTTGTCCGTTACTAGGGGTTCCGGTGAAAGCTATAGTGAGAGCGCCGGACCCGTTGCCCGATCCCGTATACACTCCGATATCTGTTATATCAGTGTTTACAGTCCATGTTGCACCAGATGATGTTGTGACAATTCTTGGCTGTATGGTTGGTGCCCAGTTTGTTGCTGTGCCGTTAGAAGTTAGAACATATCCGCTGACCCCATTAGACCCAGCACCATCTTGTATAGCAGATGACACCTTTAGAGGAACAATAACATTAAGTGGCGAAGTATTGCTATTTGTGTATGTTGCAAAAATGGGTCTAGATGATCCATCTGTTGCTGTATTATACAGAACAAAGTTGTTATCGTTTTGCAGTATAAAATAAGAAAGATTACCCGCCGCAGAACCGTTGGCAGTAAAGGTCAGTTTGGTATTGTTTACTCCAAGATTAACTTGCGAGTTAAATGATATCGTATTGGTAAAGGTATATTGAGCGGCTGTGTTGACACCAGCAGAAGCCACAGCCCAATATGGCGATCCTGTAGCTCCATTAGTTGTCAGAACATAACCAGCAGTTCCTGTAGAACCATTAACACTCACCGGAGTAGTAATTGTTAGCTGTGTGGTATTAGCAACAAAGGATGTGCCGATTGTATAAGATGCGGCATTGACAGTACCAGAAGAATATATGTTGGCTGTTGTAACATTTGCAGAAAATGTTTGATTAGCCGTGAATGTGTTGGTGTTTGACCAGAACACAATATTGGCTGGCAGATAAGATACACCTATGGAACCGCTATTAATAGTAGATGCATTAGCAGCAAATGCAACAGCGTTTGCATAAGCAGTTGCAGAGTTGCCAGTCACCCATGAAGCAATATTTGCTATGGTTCCGGATGAGTTACCGAGATATGTGGCAGAGTTTGCAGCGAGTGTTGCAACATTTGCAGCCAATCCAGCAGTTGTCTGATACAAAGCTGCCGCATTAGAAACCGCATTGGTATAGGCAGTAGCAGAGTTGCCGGTAATCTGGCTCTGAAGTGTTGCTAGAGTTACGCTGCTAAGAGTTCCTGCATTTTGTGCATATACAGCATTGGCAGCGACGATAGTACCATTTGTGACACTATTAGCAACATAGTTGACTGCGTTGGTATAGGCTGTGCTTGAGTTACCTGTAATGGCAGAGTTTGCGGTGGATATTCTTCCGTCGGTATATGACGTTGCGTTTGAATATGCAGTTGCAGAGTTGCCAGTCACCCATGAAGCAATATTAGCTCCAGTCGTAGCAGAGTTGCCCAAATATGTGGCAGAGTTAGCAGCTAGGGTAAGAATATTAGCAGATAGACCGGCACTTGTTTGATAAAGAGCTGCAGCATTAGCCACTGCATTGGCATAAGCAGTAGCAGCTTTGGACGTAGCGTCAGCGGCTGCGACGGCTATAGCATTAGAGTAAGCAACACCTGCTTGATAGGCAGCATTAGCTACAGCATTAGAATATGCTGTTGCAGCATTTCCAGTTATCTGACTTTGAACAGTAGTTAGTGATAGACCACCAAAATTGGTCGAGTTATTTGATGTTGCTGAATAGAATGTACTATTGACCGTTGCTGATACGCTATTGTTACCTGCATACAATGTTCCTGCCATAAAGTTAGCAACATTGAATGAAGAGTTTGTCTGATCAATATAAACACTGTTGTCCGGCTCAGGTAGATATCCATCAAAGACTTTCCAAACTCCAGTGGCATGATCTCTGAAGAAGCCTGTGTGGTGATATGTTCCATCATTATAACCAGCAGCAAAACCAATATCAGGATTTGAACTTGACTTACCACGGGCAGTACCACCAGATACAAAAGCATCTGTTACCGTACTTGCTACGGTAAATGTGGTTGAGTTGGCTGCGGTGATTGTATAAGTATTGTTATATGATGCAGGAGTAATACTAAGTGTTGTGACTGACCAAGTGGGTGCAAAATTGTTGTTTGCAGCAAAAACAACGGTTGACCCGTTTGCTGTCAATCCTGTGACGTTTGCCAATACGCCATTATTCAGATAAAGCATATTATCTGTGATAGCAAGATTGTTCGCGCTTATTGTTGTTACAGAACCACCAACACTGAGATTGCCAGCAAGTGTCAGATTTAAGAAATTTGGAGAGTCGGTCGATCCAACATTTTGATTCAGTGTATATGGTAATCGCGTAGCAGACAGGGTGCCTGATGTGATATTTGTGGCATTAGACGCAAAAGATGTGGCATTAGAGTAGGCAATGCCGGCTTTAGAAGTAGCATCGGTAGCGGCAATTGCTACAGCATTTGCATAGGCAGTAGAGGCTTGATAAGTTGCATTTGATACAGCATTTGCATAAGCAACACCGGATTGATAGGTCGTATTAGCCACAGCATTTGTGTAAGCAACGCCAACCTGATAGGTTGTGTTTGATACCGCGTTTGAGTATGCAGTAGCAGCATTTCCTGTGATGAGAGCTGCAGCATTAGCCACTGCATTGGCATAAGCAGTAGCAGCTTTGGACGTAGCGTCAGCGGCTGCGACGGCTATAGCATTAGAGTAAGCAACACCTGCTTGATAGGCAGCATTAGCTACAGCATTAGAATATGCGGTGGCTGAATTGCCTGCGATCTGACTTTGAATATTGGCTAGAGAAGCTCCGCCGAGATAATTTGCATTATTAGCATCTCCGCCACCAATGACAAATAGATTTGATCCGTCTGACGTATATACTAATCTGTCTGCAAAGTTTACTGCGAGGCCACCAGCAGGGATGTATGAAGTATTTGCTGGGTCTGTTGTATTAGCAAGTCGACCTGCTACGGAGGTGCGCTTCATCTGATATTGGTGAGTATTACCAGCCATATGGCTCTCCGTGTCGAATATCTATTCAGGATTCACGCAGCTATATAGCCACCAATATCAACTTTATATTTAGTTTTAAAATTCTCCAGAATCCAAAGAAAAGGTCTGGACGTTGTAGGTATTGGTTGTCTGGTTATACACCACAGTATCGCCTGTGGTTTCTCCTGCTGTGTTTACGTCTTCAAGCTGTGAGAACTTAGACTTTCCTGCAAGAACAACAAGATTAGCCAATACCTTTGGAGTAGTATTAGTCAGAGCTGAAGTATTTGCAGTTATGACGCTGTTGTTGGGTAAAGTGACTATGATCGAGCCATTTGCATTATTGAACAATACGCCAGAGTTTGTTATAGTCATCTAGACACCGCTGGGCTTACTGTGACTTGACCTTCTACGACTCGAGTAGCTTGACCAAGAACATCGGTTACTAGAACATCATATACGTATCTACCTGCAGAAAGAGTCGAAGTTGTGGCAGCATTCATCGAAAGAAGAATGATTCCAGAGGAATTTCCTGTTGCGGTAAAGCTAACTGCATTTGTTGATGTTGGTGACTTTCTTACCTGTGCCAGAATACTATATGAAGAGAGGTCGATTGGATTGCCGTTAGCATCATTTAGATCGATGGCTGTGGTGAATGTAGTTCTTTGGTCTAAAACGATGTTTGCTCTGACTGCCATGTCATCCTCCAGTAATTTATTCTATTTATTAAAACAGGTCTGGATGAGCCTTGGCAAATCTACGCATAATCACGCCAGCCTTAGCGTTGGCTTCATTTTCATCATCGCTGCCATCTTCGCCGTTAGTGTGTCCATGAGTAGCATGAATAATTTCATGGGCCAATGTTCTCATGACATCCATAGGATGACGACCGTCAGGATTCAAAGTAATCGTTTCGCCATCCCAACAACCGAATGATTTCATCTCTTGTGATTCTTTGCCAGAAACCATTTTGATCGGAGGCAGATCGTGAACACCAAGTTCTTTTTTCACGAATGGCACAAATAAATCCAGCACACCTTTTACGGTGTTCTGGTTCAGTTGCTCTACGAATTCTCTAAAAGTGTGCACTTGATGTTCCTATCAATAAAACAATATTTATCTAATGTCGTACTCCCAAGGATTATACACAACAGAAATACGAGTTCCGGTAAAAGGTCTAACAATATGAGGAATTGCTGGTCCAAAACAAACGATCCTGTTCGTAACTGGTCGCACAATTTGCCCTTGAACCTCTAGCCATCCATCAGCAGTGCATGTTGTTTCGGGATAAAATACAATTGTGCAGATTGGATATTTCTCTTCTCTCGTCAAAACAAAATGTTTCATATCATGATCTGTATGTAATATCTGAGATACTTGATTATAGTTAACCCACATTTCGCAGCTATGCATTTCTGAGAAATCATAGAATTGTTTTGCGAAGTTCATAATCTTTCTAGAAACAATATCAAATTCTTCATATGGGCTAACCATATATTGGTTGGTTTTGATTAGCTCTTGAAAGTCTTTTAGCTCCTGATCGGTTAGAAAATTATCTTGAATCTGCATATGTTAGTGCTTTGGTGATATAGTGGATCCATCCTTCGCCCGAAGTATCGTTAGGATGATCATGATGCCACTTGTGGTGGTGCTCGCCCATTGTCAAGAACCCAAATAGTTTACCCATTTCTTTAGCGCCAGTTTCGTCGTGATTATAGACGCTTAAATGATGTGACCAAAGACTTAGATTCGCAGGAATAAGCCAGCCAAACAGAAACGGGATAGGGAATAAAATTAAGCCGACCACAGGAATCAACAACAATGAATAATAATATTCATGAAAGAAGTTGCTGATTTTGTCTCTTTTGATTCTTGCCATAACTTTAAGATCAACGCTGTCTACCCAAAAAACACTAAACCAACCTTTCCACCCAATATGTGTTGGACTATGAGGATCTTTATCTGTGTCGACATATTTGTGGTGATTGATGTGTACGCCCGACCAAGTCATTGGCGAAAGAAAGCTACCGTAAAATCCAAAAGCCGTGCAAATAAATTGAATCACAGGGTTCATTTTTCCAGCTCTGTGACACAATATTCTATGATACGTGACAACAACGCCGACGCATTTGTATAGAAAGAACATCAATAAAGAAAAAGCCAATAACTGGGCAGTTCCGTACGTAAGAGCTGCCCAAATAGCAATAGGAGTGCCAAAAAGCTGAAAAGACGTTAGAATGTATCTTTTGTCAAAATTTTTAAGTAACAAGGATAATAACTCCATTGCCAGATACAAGAAGATCTGCGTTTCTTGCTCTGAAATAATCATCTTGGTTTGCGGTCATTCCATCAGCCGTAACTGATCCAGATAATACAAGAAATCCTGTGCCTGATGGTAGTGTGTATTCTCCAGAAACAGTTTGTGTTACAAGATTTCTTGTTGCTCTAATATCTGGAGTTGTTTGAAAACAGACCCATTCGGTTTCGCCGTTTGCAACCCAAGTCTGACCCTTCATTTTAGTAGTTTGTAAAATCTCATTACCATTAATTGCAACGGAATGAATTGTGCCGATATACTCAGGAACATCGCAGTCAATACATGTCAATTCGCCCTTTACATGAGCTACGCCCATACTGTCTTTTATTTCGTTTTCGTTGAATGTGACAGTCTCACCATCAGCTACTGTGCATCTAGAATACAAAAATGGTTTATAAAAAAGCGATTTGATTTTCATTATAATTCTCTTGGGTTATTATATACTTCTACTTCTGCACCAGCCGCCGAGGTATTTTCCGCATTATTCAGAACCACAACGATTGGGTCGGGATGAGATTCTAATGTAGGATTCGTTCCCAAATCAACTGTTTCTAAATTTTCCATAATTTATCCTTTACATATTAGATATGGTGTGGTTAGCGTAATTATTCGCCGAAGTGGTTATATAATTATAATAAGTGGCATTTACACCTGTTGACGCCAAGGGAGTCAAACTCTGTGAGGCGGTTACTCCAGAAACGCTATTTGTTATTGTTACTTCTGTAGTAGTGGATATAATATATGATGCATAACCATTACTACTCGTAAATGTTCCAGTTTTGGGTCCAGCAGAATTAGAAACAACAAGAATAGTCGGAACGCTACCTGCAGTGTTCCCTGCACTCATCGATATTAATATTTTATTACCAGAAACAGTCATGCTATTGAATCCACCACTGGTTGTTGTGTTTGCTGCATAAAACGATCGTTCCCACCTTTTTGCTCCTGTACTGTCTAAAGAAACAACAACAGTGTGCACTCTGTTAATACCTGACGTATTACCCGACTGAAACCCAAAATAAAAATTATCTGAATTATCTATAGCTGAAAATGCTGTTCCTAGTATTCCTGATGTAGTGTTACTGTATGTAATAGTTTTTGGCCAGTTTGTGGTATCAAGAGCTCCACTTGTAGATAATTTAAATAATGCGACATTTGCACCAGCGCCGGCAGGAACAACAATAGATCCATTAGAATACACGGAAGAAGGATTTGTCGTAACTATAAAACTAGCGTTCGCTAGCACGGATCCCCATATAGCATTTCCGCTTGTGGTGTTAATACTAGCAATAAGCGGATAAGTATTAGTAGAATTTGCCATAGTCCCTACAGCATAAACATAAGCTGAGTCAGGACTGTTGACATAATTTGCAAGACCAACTTGAGTTATCCCCAACCCCGAAAAATTGTGAGATATATTGGAAGAAAGAGCTCCTGTGGTTCCGTCAAGTATATTAACGACATTATTGCTACCATTTTTGCCAGATGAATAAAAGTATACTTTTCCTGCAGTATCAACACCCATAGTTGTAACTACTGGTGGACCGGTGAACAATACCAAGACTGCTATTGTGGAGAGCACATTACTAGACCAAGCAAAAGTCCCAGAGCTATCTATTTTAAGAACTTGGAAATATGAATATGTATATTTTGCAGTATATGTTAAAGAATACAAATAATACATATTATTATATGAATCAAATCTAATTGTTCCAGGATAATAACTTACTGCGGTCGCATTACTTACGCCATTTGATCCACCAAAGGCTAATTGATATCCATTAAATGCTCTTTGTCCAGAAGGATAATGCCTGGATAATACTGGAGTGTTGGTTCCAGTGGGCACTGTAAGAAGTCCTATAGAGCCATTACTATCTACCGCAGCTGCGGCAATACTACCATTTGAGAGTGCTGTCAAATTATATTCAGGAATATACCCTGTTGAAAGATCATTAAAAGAAATATTACCAGCAGAAGTTGTATTAATGGTTTTACCTGTTCCTGCGGTGATCAATCGCACACTCTGATCATTAAGGGATCTTGGTTGAGTGTTGGATGCTCCTAACTCAAAATTAATATTTTGAATTGTTATCGCAGTACTATTTGCTGGTAGTGACATTATTTTCTACCCTTAACTTCATCCAATTCAGACTTGAGCTGCTTAATAGCTTCAATCAAAAGAGGAACTAGCTTATCGTAATGAACAGTCTTGTAGTTTTCGCCACTGATTGAATACTCATTTCCATCATCATCCTGACCAATATCGAATGGAGCAGGAACAACAATTTGCGGAAGAACGGCTTCAATTTCTTGAGCAACAACACCAACTTGCGATTTCTTATCTGTATATCCAAATTTAGCAGCAGTTTCATTAGAATTAAACGTGACACCAGAAATTTGCATAACTTTACTTAGAGCATCAGAAATTGGTATGATATTTTCTTTTAGACGTTTATCTGAGTAATATGCAGTAATATTGTTTGTTGCACGAATTTCACCAGCAGTACCAGAAGATGCAGTCCCGACGCCGAGGGAACCAACCTGATAGCCAGTCGATGTTCCTAACGCCGAAGCAGAACCAGCGGTCAGAGATGCAGCAGTTCCTGTTAGACCAGTACCAGCGCCAGTGAACGAAGTTGCTGTTAAAACGCCAGTAGATGGAACAAACGAAAGTTTCGTCGTAGAAACTACAGCGTTCGCCCATGCGCCAGATGTCGTATTTGCCATTGGCAGATAGAACGTCTGAGTGTCTGTATTATTTGCGGTAAGAGTCGCACCACCAACAATAGCAGCCCAAACATTGTTACCATATAGAACAGTGGTTGAGTTAGCTGTGCCCGAACCAAGTCTTGCAGTAGGAACTGTTCCGTTTCCTAGGTTGCTAGCATTAGCAGCAAAGGCAGTAGCATTTGTATATGCTACACCAGCTTGATAAGTTGTATTCGCAACAGCGTTAGAATAAGCTGTTGCAGCATTACCAGTGACCCATGAAGCTACGTTAGCAATAGTTCCTGAAGAGTTACCCAGGAATCCAGCAGTCAATGTCAGAACGTTAGCTGACAACCCAGCAGTTGTTTGATAAAGCGCAGCGGCATTAGCCACAGCGTTAGCATAAGCAGCAGCAGCATTAGTTGTAACATAAGTTGCTGCCACAGCAATAGCATTAGAATATGCAGTAGCGGCATTGCCTGTAATCTGACTCTGTATCGTAGCAAGAGTAGTGCTACCTAGAGCAGTAGCATTTGCAGCCGTGCCGCTATAAGAAGTAGCGTTCAGAGTTGCGCCACCAGTCAGGTTAACGGTATTTGCATAAACGTTCTGCCAGTAAGAAGTGCCACTACCAAGATTCAATGCAAGATTTGAGGTAGGAGTAATGCTGACATTTGACTGCCAAGAAGTATTGGCATTATTAAACAACCAAGTCGCTGCGCTGTTAACGACCAGACCTGATCCATCCGAAGCAGCAGCGCCACTTGAACCATGCGTCAGATAAATTGTCTTATCTGTTGTAGTGATAACCGAGGTGTTGACAAAAGTGGTCGCACCAGCAATTGTCAGGTTACCAGTAACAGTGAGTGCACCGGAAATGGTACCACCAGCCAGAGGCAGATAAAGCGATGCAGCATTGGACGCAGCATTAGCGATGGCATTCGAGAACGCAGTAGCAGCGTTACCACTAATCCATGAAGCGACGTTAGCGATTGTGCCTGACGAGTTGCCAAGATAAGTGGCAGAGTTTGCAGGAAGAACCAGAACGTTTGCCGCCAGACCTGCTGTTGTCTGATAAAGAGCAGCAGCATTTGCAACTGCATTTGAATAAGCAGTTGCAGCGTTACCAGTGATTTGGCTTTGAATTGTTCCAAGAGTTTGACCAGCAAACAGAGTTGCGTTGGCAGCTGTTCCACTAAATGTAGTAGGATTGATGGTTACGCTTACCGAACTATTACCGACAGTAATCGTTGAGCCATTAGCCGTAATACCATTTGAGGTAGCATTAATAGTCGAAATTACCAGCTGCGAAGTGGCATTACCAGCAAGAACAACGTTTGAGTTGAAGGTTTGGACACCACCAAGAGTAAATGCGGCTGATGTATTGACATAAACCGAAGCAGCAGCTCCACCAAGCTGAGTGGAATTCAATGCAGTCAGAGTTGCTACGTTAGCCGATAGACCAGCAGTCGTCTGATACAGAGCTGCGGCATTTGCTACTGCGTTTGAGTATGCAGTCGCAGCAGCAGAAGTAGCGTTGCCTGTAATCCATGAAGCAACGTTAGCAATTGTTCCTGAAGAGTTGCCAAGATAATTGGCAGCATTGGCAGTCAGAACTAGAACGTTGGCTGCTAGACCAGCAGTCGTTTGATATAGAGCTGCGGCATTGGCGACAGCATTAGAATATGCAGTAGCTGCGTTGCTAGTAATCTGGCTTTGTAGAGTTGCAAGAGTTACGCTGCCTAGAGCAGTAGCGTTTGCAGCCGTACCTGAGAATGAAGTTGCATTGATAGTAGTATTAACGCTATTATTACCAATTGTCAGGACAGTGCTATTTGCCAGCAATCCAACCGAAGTAGCATTGATCACACCAATAGTCATATTGCCGTTGATATTGGCAGAGCTATTGATAGAAACTGAACCTGAATCAACAGTCAGAGTAATATTGTTTGCTCGCATGACCAAGTTAGAGCTGGTCGAGTTAGAATAAGCATTCAGAACATAACCAACGCCATTTGAGCCAGCCTGTAGCTGGGAATTAGCAACAATCGTATTAGAGTTTAGAGCTGTTGAGATATTGGATGGGTTCTTGAAAATGATTTTAGTAGTTGTAACATCATACGCAAGAATATAACCGTCTGAAGGAGATGTCGCGTTTACAACAATACCACCTACACCACCAGCATTGTTGGCATAAAGCGCATTTGCAGCAACCCAGTAGCCGTTAGCCACAGAAGAATTAGCAATAGCGATAGCGTTTGTATAGGCGACGCCTGACTGGTAAGTGGTATTAGCAACAGCATTAGCATAAGCTGCCGAACCAATCGCAACAGCGTTGGCAACAGCATTGGTATAAGCAGTTGCAGCATTGCCAGTAATTTGCCCTTGAATAGTTGCAAGAGAAATTCCGCCGAAGTTCGTTGAGTTATTTGCTGTGCCAGAAAACGCTGTTGAGTTAACGGTATTGAATACAGTAGCATTACCAGTAAAGAAAGTAGTGCTATTGACAAACAGCTTATCTGTCGTATTGGCTGCTACAGTTAGAACTGTCGTGTTAGCAACAATATTAGCAGCAGTATTACCAACATTCAATGTACCAGCAGTTGTAGTAAATCCAGTTGAAAGATTGACCGCAGTGTATGCTGTAGTATTGCTGTATTGAGAACCAGTCGCACTAAACGAAGCATTAGCTGTCGTATTGCCGATACCGATATTTGTAGCAGTAACAGCAGTCTGAGAAGTTGTCGTATAAAGCAATTCAACAGTCGAGTTACCAAAACCATAAACTGTCGTGTTACCAACATTCGCCGAAGTTGAGTTGATAGTATAGACGCTGATATTTGCTGTGGTATTGGCAGTCACAACAGCTTCAACAGTCGAGTTACCAAATCCATATGAAGTTGAGTTACCAGCAAAGAAGTGAGTCGAGTTAGTCGAAACGTTAACTGTTGAGTTACCGACACTGTATGCGGTTGAGTTAGCTTGGAATTGGCCAATTGCTGGGGCAGATTGTATTACTAAAGTTGTAGTGTTTGCAACAGTGTTTGTTGAGCTATTGCCTAAGAACAGCTGACCAGAAGTCGTCGTAATAGCAGCCAGACCAACGTTAGTATATGCCGTAGAGTTTGCAACCGAAACGCTGGTTGAATTGACCAGAGAGTTGGCAGTTGAGTTTACTGACAGATATACCGATGTTTGGGTTGCAACAAGATTAGCAGCTGTATTACCAAGATTCAATGCTGCGTTAGTAGAAGCAATCGCAGACAAGCTGACATTGGTATAAGCTGTTGAGTTAGCGACTGTAACAATCGTTGAGTTAACGACAGAGTTTGCTGCCGTATTGCCGACATTTAGAGTGCCAGCAGAAGTTGTGATAGAAGCCAATCCTACGTTAGTATATGCTGTAGCATTAGCAACAGAAAATACAGTAGCATTAGCAACAGAGTTTGCTGTTGTATTCCCAAACAATACTTGGGCGCTAGGGTTAGTAAACGTTACGCCTGAAAGACCAACAGTAGAAGTAGCTGTCGCATTCTGAACCGTGACAGAAGAAGAAGTGACTACAACATTCGCTGTAGTATTACCAATATTTGCTGCCGTATTGGCAATAACTGTGCCACCAATAACATAAGCGCCATTGATATTTCCTGTAGCAGCGAAGTTGTTCGCGATATAGAAATAACCAGCGAAGTTATTGTTTGCTGCAGAAGAAACAATATTTGAAGTGATGGTAAACGAACCGCCGCCAAGAGTTACGTTAGCTGCAAGGAAGTTAGTGTTTGAGCTGAAATAAGTCTGAGCACCAGAAAAACCAGCGTTAGCCGAAACCGTCAGAGCAGAGCTAGTGATACCAAAGGTGTTGCCAGTGAATAGAGCATTTGAAGAAACATTAAGAGTAGCGCCAGTAAGGATAAGACCAGAAGTAATAGAAAGGTTAGCTGAGGTTGTATTATTACCACCACGAAGGGCAGATCCAACAAAGACAGTGTTTGAACCAAACTGGCCATTAACAAAGGCATTACCTGTAGTTACGTCAGCATCAACCGTGTTACTAGTGGTAAGGACATAAGTGCCCATATCGAAAATAATCTGGTTCGTTTTTGTTAGCCACCCAGCGAACGTATCGTACGTTGGAGTGATATTTGCGCTAACATATGTTGACTTTGACATTAACTATCGCTCCTAGCCGATACAATCTTTTTTAGTTCTTCAATTTGCATTTTCAGCATTTCTATTTCGTTGTCTTGTTTTGTAAGTTTTGCTCTCTGCGCTTTAAGGACTTCAAGCTCTCCCATATTTCTATTTATTAGTGCGCCAGTAGAAAGATCACGCAGAAAGTTAGAATTATCTGTGGGAACAAGTTTCATATTACACCGATAGAGCAATAGTACGCATATCGTTAATTTTTGGCACAACATATCCAGTATTCGACAGCATTACGATTTTAATAGCATATTGCTTATACGTATCGTGAGGAACGCCATCGTTGCTGTAGTATCTAACAACGTTATTGTTTCCTGAGTTCTTATAACCAGCATTTGGATAAACCAGAGAACTGATAAACGCAGAAGAAGTATTTGACAGAGTTACGTTTGTCGAAAAAGTAATCTGAGTATTGCTATCGACAGAAGCAATTGCCTTAACTTCAAAGTTCGTTTTATAGACATCCGAATAAACAGCGATCAGCTGGTTATTGGTAAACACAGACTGCCAAACAGTATTGCCGTTGGTTGACTTAATGACTGTTGTATTGTTTGTGGTTACAAGATCGTCAGCCATATCAATGGTTACAGGATTTGGTGGGAACGTATACTGGAATTCCTTGTAGTCTTGCTGATTTGTGATATCAGAGAAGAGGTTAGGATCAGTAACCTGAAGGAGTGGCGACCATGCTTTATTGGTAAACGTTTCAGGATCGTTCGCGTTAAGAATTTTAGCATAAACCTGAATATCAGTTCCTGCTGGTTTATAAGCAGTCAGATATACATTAAGGTCTTCAGCGTCATTGCCGTCGCTAAGAGTAACGATCTTTGAAACTGTCTTAGCCAAAGCAGTACCTTGGTTTGTAGTTTCACCAGCAGCGAAATCGCTAATGATATTTCTTTTTGCGATTAGGCTGATGTGGTTTCTATCAACAGCAGGAGAGAGAAGAGAAGATGTCGATGACATATTCGCATAAACTCTCAGAGACTTCGCACCACCGTTATTGATAATTTCATTTGACTTAGAAGAAACAACAACGTCAGTGTTGAAGTATGTAGTCTGAGAAATTGGCAGAGAAGGGAAAGTTGTATTTGCGTATGTAATGTTACCATTGCCGTCTACAGCTTTTGCAGTAGCATTAATAGAATACGTAATATCAGTTCCCTGAACCGTTGTTTGATAAAAGTTTGGCTGAGCAGAATGAATCACAATATCATTGATTGATCTAATGATCGCAGTAGCATTTGATTCACTGCCAATAAGAACACGACCAGGAGCAAAATAGCTTGGGCTTGCATAAGCATTGATCCAAGCAGTAGTGCTGCTTTGTGCATTTGCAGTAGAACGATCAAGAGTGATAATCTGTCTATCAAAGTCAACAGAAACGACGCGAGCTGTTGGAGCACCAATTGGGAACGCTTGGGTGTTTGATAGCGTTGGTGGATTGCGCACAGTCATATATGTCGAATTTGACACATTGTTTGGGTGCAGAACATGGTGGCCAACAACAGTGCTGTTGCCGTGACGAATAATTACTGGACGACGGACATCATCATCCCCAGTAAGAGTGTTTACGTCTTGGTCAAATCGAGTCCCTGTTCCAACAACGACGGGATTGCCTGATTGAATCTGAACGTGACCCTTGTATGGCTTAAAGAAATAACAAGCTGTGTTCGTCCAAGGAGTTCCGGTAGTCGTATTCGCAGGAGAACCGTTTGCATAAGAGAAAACGATGTTATTGTTTGTCTGTTCAATTGAAGAAACCTTCAATGTGACAGCATTAGCGAAAATGTTGTGGTTAAATCTACGATAAGTGTCTGATGAAGTTGGAAGAGAGCCAACAACAAGAATATGATCGTTTACAGCAAATTCGTTATACAGGTTAGCGAACAAGCTACCGGAAGCAGTAGTATTATATGTGACCACAGCATTAGTAGAAGTTACCGAAACAAATCCTGGAAGTGGGCTTGGCTGTTGATAGACATATTCGCCGACCTTGAAAGGAATGGTAGACATGTCAGCATAGGAAATAAACTCAAGGTCATCGTTAACCAGAACTGTATTCGCGCCAGAAGCATAATTCGCAAAATCTGCACGATTAACAGTAAACTTCAGAGATTCGTTTTGAATTGGAGTCCAAGTAGTTCCTGTAGCTGAGGTGAATAGGATTCCTTGTCCCCAAATAGGAACAGTTGAGCCATTAGCAATATCAGCAGTTCCCACCTTAGCAGTCCAAACTGAATAGTCAGGAGAACCGCCACCAGGAATAACTGACATAGCATATTCGTATCCAGCACGGACATAAATTGGTGTTTCGAAAACAAAAGTCGTTGCCGAAGCTGCAGTGTTTGAAGTAGTTACATTAGAAGAAGGAAGCGTGACTACAGAGTTTGGGATAACCTTTGTTGTAGGAATACCATTTTCCATAGTTCTAATGTCAATAGTGACAGGCTGCGTGTTTGACTTTGCTGAGAAATATAGATCAACCGACTTAAGATACATACCATCAGCACCCTGCGTCAGATCCGAGCCAATGTAGAACGATTGACACATAGGATCAAAACGTGGATTATTAGGATCAGCAAAAGTTGCAGTTCCTGAACCAGCAGTTGTAGTGGTTCCGTTTGATGTGTTTCTTGAAGGTGTTGTTGAAATTACAGCAGGATCAGTATAGTCAGTGCTATCATGATTGAATGCATTAACTTTGGTGCGAGCAACCATTGTCTTATTGCTCATCTTTGTGTCATAATCGTCTTGTGCGTTTGTCCAATCAACAATAGTCAGATCTTGAGTTGTCAGTCTGAAAGTTTTTGCAGGAACATAAAACAGATGTACGACCGAGCCAAAGGCATCAGTAAATATGGCAGTACCAGCAGCACCTTGAGCATAGAAGTCAGTAACTTTTGGACTCAAGATAGATTTGTCATAATTGGCTGGAGCGCAGAAATGTGTTACGTTCGTCTTTTCGCAGAAAACGCTAACTCTAGTATTTGGTCTCAATCCATTCACAATAATCGGAATTACCATTTCAGGAATATATCTATCCAATAGATATTTGTTGGTTTGAGTAGAGTCAGCATACTGACCTACAATATCAACCGTTGGTTGGTTTCCGTCTGCAGCAGCTCCAGTAGAATCAGGAACATATGTGAGTGCCATTAGGTAATTTCCTTATTATACTAATTTAACGTTAAGACTATCTGTAATATTACTTACCATAATATTTTACCCCCACCAGCAATGGCAATATCCTTTACAATAGGAACTACATTATACGCTGAAGCAGTAACCGGAGAAGCGGCTGATATTGCAGCAGTATTAATGCTAAGTGGCACACTATACATAGCACCATTCAAGTTAATTGTAGAAACAGTAGTTGGGGCATTGGCTGTGTATGGGGATGTTGTCGTAATCGTTGGATTTAGAGAAGGAATTGCTGAATAGCTATAAACTCCTCCAGTCCAAATATTATATCCATACAAACCAACGTCATAATTGATTGTTGCTGTATTCGCAGCATTATCGGCAGCAGCCAAGCTATTATACTGAGAGTATACATAATTCGCATCATTTGAACGAGCAAAGTTTGATGAATCAGGAGTATACGTTAGTCCGTTAACAGTGTAAGTTAATGTCCATGCTGTTGTTCCACGACCGTTAGCATACAGAGTAGACCAGAATGGATACATTCTGCCCTTTTCGAGATAAATTCCGCTAGAAGTAGTAGAAGCATAAGAAAAGTCGCCTGACTGGTTAGCCAGAATAGATCCATTGACCCACAGACACCAAGCATCATCGTGGAAACTTGTAAACGTATGAGTTCCAGTGTAAGTTGGAATAAAGAATCCATACTGATGCATATCAAAAGCACCAGCAATTGTATAGCTTACCTGAGTAGTAGCTGTAGTAGTGGTGCCGGACCCGAAAATGCCGCCAAGGACACCAAGACCAAGTATTGATGGATATGTAGGAACAGCAGTGGTCAGATTGAAATATCTGCTGATCAGAGAAGCAGCAGCTGATTCGCTCATGTTTGGAATTTGAACAAAGCCACCAGGAGCAGCACCAGTTCCGCTATATCCGTGGAATAGACGAGTTCCTGTAGAGTGCTGATAGATGTCTACCACCAGCTGACCGTATGAATATAGCGGCGGAACAGGATCAGGAGTTGGCTGCACTGGAGGAGTTACGTTTGCAGTATATGTCGTATTAGCTGGCAGAGTTGTGTTTGCTGCTGGCTTCTTAGTGTCAGTGTCTGGAGTGTCAACATAATTGACAACAGCAACAGCTTGACCTGTATAGCTATAAGTTATATCTGTGCAAGTATGAGTTGTTGTCGCAAATTTCTGACTCAATGCTACTGTTGGAGTGGTGTTAGCCAGAGTGATATATCTGCCTTGAACAGCTCCATTCGTTGAGTTCGCAAAACGCAGAGCAATTCTGTCTTGCGTATACATTGGAACAATAGCAGATTCGCTAGAAGAAATAGCTGCACGGAATTCTGGGTTGGTATAGTCAGTGCTATCCAGATTATCAAATCCGTCAACAAAAATACCATTCTTAAAGCGATTTGCACCAGTAACTGACGAAACAACTGTCAGCTGGCTAGTCTTTTGCTCTAGCAGGTTAAGTGCTGTATAATACTCAACTTGATTCAGACGCTGGTCAAGTTTACCAATATCTTTCATGGTATAACCACGATTTTGGTTAGCGCCAACAAAAGTTACAAGATATTTCTGAGCAGTGTTTGATACATTGGTTGTATTGGCTAAAGATGGCAGAGGCGGAACATTGATTGTCGCCAGAGTCATTGAGCCAAGTTTATCAGCTGGCGCTGCTGGTGTTTCTGAAGGAGAACCTTCGATTACAGAATATGCACCGTAAGTATTGATCAGCAGTTTGTCAATACGACCGACATAGTAGTTTAGATTATACTTGAACGTTTGATTTGGAGCAACAATGTAATTTTCGCTTGCAGGCAATGCTGAAGTATTAGAAGGATTTACCGTTGTGCTAGCAAGAGTGCTGGTATATGCAGCCGTGTTTGATACAAACGGACGGAAGTCGATAGAATCTCTTAGCTCATAAGTTGTGCCTGCAGGAGAAGTATATGATGGGATATCTTCCCAGTTAATAGTTCCGGCAGAAACCAGAGAATAGTATGAGTCAACCGAAATGTAACCCTTACCAGTATTTGTTGGCATCATAGCATCAAACGTAACTGTCAGAAGATCGCTACCGCCAGCACGAGTTCCCCAACCATATGGAGTTTGCTTCAGTTTTAGATATGACAGATCAATAATACCATCTTTCTGGTTAGTATCGATCGTATACTGAGAAGTGACATCAATACCATCAGTGCTTCCTGTTGCATAATAGCTTAGAAGCATTTGAGTGTTTGCTAGAGTGCTAGATGCTGCAGTGTCGACGTTAACAGTGTTTGCGCCAACAGCAGTCACTGTAGCAGTGGTTGGGAAAGCATTTGACCATGCACCGCTGATTACGCCACCGACAACAAAGCTATGGGCTGTTGTATCAGTTGCAATTTGGTTGCTTGATGCAGTAGTGTTTGCTTGGAAGCTGAACGAATTAGAAGAGCTATAAACACTGCGAAGATTATAAGCGTAAGGAATACCAAGGCAGAATGGACCATAAGGAGAATTCGCAGCATTATTGCCGACGTTAATTCTTACCGTAACAGTGTTTGCCTGAAGACCCTTATCAGCATCAGTTGGAATCAATGCATTATGATAAACCGAGAATACAGCGTTTGTAGTCAGAACTTCATATGAACCATTTGCTGCAATAAGAGACATTACCATGTTTTGCTGAGCAGCGTCAGTAACTGTCATCGAAGATTGACGTTCAGCAAAGTTAATAGGAACATTCAGCTGGTAGCACTTATGGTGGTGCGCACCGCTATTTGCTGTAGCAAATGTATTGCTCAGAGTCATTGAGGTATTATTACCGATGGCTGTAATCTGCTTTACGATAGTGTCAATGCAGATAAAGTCGCCAACCTGATATTCAGAAGTAAACGCAGTAGAAGTGCCGTTCACAACAGCATTGGATGAGAAGTACTGAATAGTGCCGCTCTTTGTCAGAGTGACGTTTGCGCTATTAGCACCGCTGACAAACGAGATCGGAGTTACAACGATAGATCTTTCTTGATCCGTGCTTAGAGCGCCATATCCATATGGGAAAATGGTTGAACCGCTTAGAGTAATAGAGTTAGTATTACCAGCAGCAGTAGTGTTGAATGCAACGTTTGAAACAGTACTATAGGTGTAGTCAGGAAGAACACCAGCACTGTTTAGATTTTGAAGACCGCTCTTTGCTGTCTTGAAAATCAGAGGACCCTTTGAAGGCTGAGACAGCTCAACAATCTGGGTGTTTGTGGTTTTGTCTAGAGCTGTGATAACATCAGCAAATCCCTTAGCCGATCCGCTGTAGTATACACCCTTAGAGTCTTTAAAGTTGTTGCCCGAATTCATACGGACATCTGAAAGGTAGATACGATATTGAGCAGTTGGAGTTCCGACAATACCAGAATCAAATTGAACCGAAAGAACCTTGGCTGTACCGATTACGTTACCAGAAACGGTAATAGAACCACCACCAGCAGTTACCTTTGCGCCAGCCGAGTCAGTGAGAGAAATAGTAGCACCAACGTTCGATGGAATGTTACCAACATATTCCTTAACAACGATAGAGTTATCGTATGAGGTGTTGAGGATTTGATTCTTGACGTTCTTGACGTCGGTACCCTTGCGGACATTTGTCTTGATATTGCTGAGTTGCTCGACACGGTGACCGTCAATATAAGCCAGACCAGCCGACGACACGATATAGTTGTGAGTCGTGTTCACATTCTCCATATGGAGTTTGAATGGCTTAATGAAGTAATCGCCTGATTCTTCTTTGGTACGGCGAGCAAGTTCGTTACCCAGACCGCTGTATTGAGTCTGTTGGAACGAACGAACGATATTTCCATTTTCCCACTCAACCAGAGCCAGGAAGTTATTCGACGGAGCCGAATCAGCTGGATATGTGGTAAGAACTGGAGTAAGCTGAAGGCGATGAGCGCCAGGAGCATTGAAGTTTGTTGAACCTGAAGCTGGATCGTAGAGATTCGTGTCGCTCAGCTCAGTAACGATATTCTCTTGAATATAGAAACCAGTGACAGCATTGTTCGGTGCATTGGTGTATTTCGACACAATAGCAGTCGAATTGTTGGCTACCTGAATAAAGTGACCCTTCTGGAAAATTACACCAGAAGAAACAGACATAGCATAGCCGATGCCGACAGCATTAGAAACAGAAGCAACAGTAACGTCGCCATTTGCCACTAGCGTTGAAGCATTCGCCCCAGCAATTTCAGTTGTCGAATAGAACTTAATTTGGCTTCCTGGAGAAAACGCACTCTGACCAGCAACACCAGTGTTTAGATACTTGAAGTATAGAGTCTTGAGGTTGGGAGCCTGAGACTCATAGCCATCCTGATAATTGACGCAGATAGCATAGAGATTAGAAGTTGATTCATAACCAACAAGATTGACATAGCTTGATGCGGTGACAGGAATTGTGTCAATAGGTCTATTGTCTAGGATGTTAACGTAGTTATACTGGGTATCGAAGTTAAAGTTGCATCCTTTGAGGATCGTACCTGAAACGAAAATATTATCGCCAAAACGCTCAATCTGGTTCTGTAGGATATCCTGAAGTTGAGTTAGCTCACGAGCCTGCACTGCAACTGATGGTCGGAAAAGGATCCGATGATAATTTTCATTAATAGCATTATTTGCATCGTCATAATAAGGCGATACGTTTAGATCAGTTTCGATTCCCATTTTTATTCCTTAACTGAACCCAAGTATAAGTTTAACTGTTTCCGACTGAGTGCCGCTTCTAGTGATCGGTTGGATATTCTCTGTATATAGAATGTCACCAGTATATGGTACCATCTTTGGAGGATTTACAGTATCCACACGAAGTCTTCTTTGTCTTGTTGCGTCATCATATATGTATTTATAAGAAGATGACGGAAGGTCTGACGACTGCCATGTATTTTTTGATTCTGTAATGTAAATATAGTAGTTTCCGCTAATAAGAGAAACTGACTCGACAACACCAAAAGCACCATCAATAACAAGGTCAGTCTGAACAACCTTTTCACCTGCACTAAACAGAGTACCTGAAAGAGTTGACGCTGGGCAAATCAGAAGAGTTCTCTGATCAAAGGCATTACCCTGACCTGTAGAAGAAAGCACCACAACATTCGCCGAAGCAGCAACAGCAGTCGCTCCGTTTGAATATGTCGCTGTAAGAACATCGCTGGTCGAGAAAACACCAGAGACATTGGACAGTGTGACGGTATTCGTACCACCTGAAGTCGAAATCACATATCCATAGGCATTAGACACCGAGCCACGAACCAGTGTATTGGCTGCAACTGGGAAGGTTGGAACACTGCTATAGCTATAGGTCAGTGCAACGTTTGCCCACTTTGGATCAACAATAATACCAACTCGACGATATTTCGTACCAGCTCCAGGAATAAGACCACTCTCAGTGTTATTAAAGGTAGTCGAGAAGCCAAGAGTCGTCGCGCTCAGTTCTGAACCAAGATCAGCACCATGACCACCACGAGGAGGAATAATTGCACGAACTACAGCATTATTAGAAGCAAGCGATGTCGATCCTGTGTTACCATAGATAAACACGTTGGCATAGGTATATCCTGACCCGCGATTGATTACCTGAATTTGAGTAATAGTTCTTGATGCCTGATCAACAGTGGCAATAGCAGAAGCTCCTGTGCCATCTCCAGTGATATAAACACGAGGTGTAATCACATATTTCGAGGTAAGATCAGGAGTCGTACCAAATGGAGTATTAAGAAGAACACGTCTTGCATTACCAGTGACATAATACTGGTCAATAGTAGCAATCTGCCCTGCACCAGTACCTGACGAGATATACAGAGAAGAGCCACTATAGAAATTCGCATTCGATGAAATCTGAGCAGAAGAAACGTCTGTAACCGAAGCAGTGTTGGTAGAAACGTTACCAGTAAGAGCTGCACCTGTGGGACTGAAGTAATTCTGAACGTTACGAAGAGTAAGGATTCGAGCTGAACCATTCGCTGCCAGAGTTTGTGTGGCAAGGACGCCTGAACCACCATAGGTCGACTGAGAGATCAACTCACCAACGTTAAACGCATTCGCCGACGATGTGACAAGAATAGTCGTATCTGGTCCCTGAAGTCCATAATACAAAGTATTACCACCAATAGCAGTATCGGTGAAGTAACCATTGGTGAATGAGTTATAGTTACCACCAGGAGAAGTGATAATGAAGGTCTCAAGTGCACCAGGAACAGCATTCGCTGTTACCGAAGTATTGGCAATGACCGGAATATAATCTGTCGTGGAGAAGTTCGTAAAATCTGTGCTGTCAATGGTATAGAGATATTTCCACTGATAGCCATCCGCCGTGGCATAGAAAACGTCATCAGCAGCCGTCTCAGAAAATCTTGGTTGGAAAGTTGATGGCGCACCGTTATTATTTGAGAGACACTTGAATACATGGTAAGAGCCACCTTCAGGTGCAACTACAAAGAAGTTCTTGTCGAATAGAAGAGGATCCTGATCATCATACTGTGCATAGACAGTACCTGAAGTCCAGTCAGCTCTTTTGGCTAGGCTCTTAACACCACTTACTGGATCGACATATTTCCCAAAAAGAATTTCATTATTGATCTGGTAGTCGTTGAGTCCCACAGAGTTGTCAAGGCTAGGTGGCTGTGTATCATCTGGCCATGCACTTGCCTTAGCTGCAAAGGTATAGAAACGACCACTCGCAGCATCATTCGTGATAATCCACAAATTCCTACGAAGGGTAAAATTGATCGTGTTATTCAGACTCATCTATTAATATCCTATTGCATAGTAGGCGACGTTAGCGGCAGTAGCTGAAGTTGTTCTAATAGGAGCAACAGTCGTATTCGCTGGCTGGATCAAATATGGACCAGTGGCAGTGGCACTAACAGAAGTCAGGAATACATGAAGGCAAGCTGTAGTGAATGGGCTAGTAAAGGTAGCATTCGCAACAGAGCTATTCGCAGCGATCCAGCCATAGTTCGCCTTCATACCATTAGGAAGCATTGTCCAACCATTAGCCGACTGAGCCGCAGCTGTGCCACCTGTTCCTAGAAGAAGGCTATTAGAGCTAAGAACTACGTTACCCGAGATATTTGCAGTTCCTGTCACCTTGAACGTCGCATCAGGTGCAGTATTGCCAATACCAACGTTACCACCTGGAGTGATACGCATTCTTTCGTTGGCAGCTAATGTGCCTGCGGTGAAGAAGTTAATATAGCCATTGGTGACAGCACCACCTGCAGTACCAATTGAGAGGTTCGTGTTACCTGTATAGAGATAGCCATCCGATGGACCATTGATCGTCCATGAAGAATTTGACCAAGTATTGCCATTAATACCCATGTCAATGAAGTTGACACCACTGAGACCGCTACCATCATAAGCCGCAAAGTCAGCCGAGGTGTTACCACCAGTATTAGAATTCGTGACAACGATGTCTACTGACGAGTTCGAGTTACCATAGCCAACAGCCACAGCTGGAGTGCCAAGAACGGTCGTACCACCAAGCTGCACGTTCGCAGAGGAGTTACCAAGCTGAGCCACACCAGTGTTGCTAATAGTCATCATGACAACGTTAGCACCAACTGCAGTGCTGTTACCTGAATAGAAGGTAAAGCCATCTCCCAGACCTACCATAATACGACCCATACTAGCCGCAGCTGAGTAGTCGACGATGATACCATCAGCCAGCTTTAACGTATTGATAGCATTGGCAGCTAAACCACCAGTTGCGAAAACGTCTCCCGACTTAAACACAGTAAACTGATTCGCGCCACCAACCGAAAGGTTCATCAGAGCTGAGTTGGAAGTGGAAGACGTGTCAGTAACATCTAGACCAATGCCGACGTAATCCGACGCAAGCGAATTCCACGTGTCGGTCATTTGGTAGATATAGGTATTTGCCATAGAATTAACCTCTTAATTGAATTACGGTGCCAGCACGATCGGTGGTCAGATTATTATTTCTCTGTCTTATCTCATTGTCAACCAATACAACGATAGCCGAAACAGGCGCAAAGTTCATGATGGACTTGGATCCAACATTAACTCTACCGAACATCTTTGTTCCAGCAACGTGGGCGAGTTGTTTTAAGACTTCAGAGTATTTATCTAATGACAGCTTAGACTGTACTTCATATGCGAAGTCTTGGTAGTAGTAGTTATCCTGGATATACTTGTCTGAGCTGAGCTTGCCTTGGTTGTTTTCCCAGTAACCTGTTCCAACACCATTATAGAAAACATTCGCTGTGCCAGTGATCACGAACTGATTATTCACGTTCGAGCTTGTCAGAGTCACCGTCTCACCTGGGAAGTAACCATGACCCGAATCCAGAACCTGCAGTGTAGCGGCAATTCCCTTGGCAGTAGACACGTTCGCAGTAAGGGAAGCATTGAAGCCCATTGGTCTTGATGCTGTATTCTGTGTCACAGAAACAATATTCGCCGTACCACCTGAAGTGGTCGTAATACCAACACCTGTCACATAAGTCGTGTTGAACGATGTTCTCTTGACCTCGTATGTGAATGAATCAATCTGTCTGGTAATAATACCCTTGGCAATAGAGTTAGACGAAGGTGAGCTGACAGCCAGCACGTTGGCAGTTGCGGTCGAGCTGATTCCCTTGATTGCCTGTCCACCAAGGCTGTTTCCTGAGAAAGTGCCCTTGACATCAGTAAGTGTCAGGTAGTAACCATTGATCGAAGAGACCGTCGCATATGAGTTAGAAGTGCCATTGCTCTGTGTGACAGGTTCGCCAGAAATGAATCCTGCAGTGTTAGCATTAAACTGCACGGTCGTATATGAAGTCACCACATTCTGACTTACAACGTCACCAATTGCGAAAACACCTGTCTTATTCGCAAGTGACAGAATGAGATTCTTTCTATTATACGCTGCAATCACATCGTTACGAACTGCCACGAATGGATTAATATTGTAATTCATTCCTGGGTTGATGCTACCAAGCTGAGCGATACTACCAATTGTATAATTACTGTATGAAAGAATATCGAACAGGAAGCTGTTATATGTTGCAGTAGGTGTCTTGGTAAAGCCAAGCTGTCCAGTGTTGTATTTGTATAAGGAGCTCGAGACGTTCGCCTTGGCTACTGCACTAAGCTGAAGTGCAGTAGCATTAGTGATAGCATTCACCGTGCCAATAAAGACATTCCCAGTGGTATAAAGACCACCACCAACTGCCAGCTCGGTCGTAAATAGACTTCCCACACCTGTCACGTTGCTGGTAGCACTGTTGCAGGTGATAGACCCAGTGGCAGGCAGAAGTCCAGTGTTGGAATTACTACCAGAGATCACCATATTCAGGTAGGGAATACCATTGACATTATTGCCACCAATGACATCGTTATAAACAGAAACGACTTCAGTGTTGGTTAGGAAAGAAATACCAAACGTAGCACCACTTCCGGTCGAAAGTGCAGTGACAGTTAAGAAGGTGTTGCTCGTCTCACCATATGTCATGGCATTGGCATAGAACTTGTTGGTGACAGAGTGAAGACCAACGTGAGTCGCATTAGATCCTGTGACAATGCCTCTAGCTGTAGCATCGGCGGTGCTGAACCCATCAAAGACTACTGAGTTCCCAGTGGTCGTCACATTCGCTGCGAGGGTGAAGTCTCCACTGAGAACACTAATCGTGACACCATTACTGGCAGCATTCGTCGCAACCACAACACCATTCGCCACCAGAGTGTTGGTAGCATCATAGCCATAGACATTAGAGCCTGCAACCGAAGCTGCATTGACAGTGACAGGAACCGTGACAGAGTAGCTGAGAGTAGTAAGTGGCTGGTTGACATATTCAAAGTCAGTAACCAATGCACTTCTTTGTGCATTACTCTGTGTGAACTTGGAAACATAGAGAACATTGCTCGACACATGCACCTGAGCAGCATCAGTAGTAAAGCCAGAGCCACCATCTACGAGCTGGAAATTAACTCTGCCGCTACCATCAGTAGTAGAAACAACACGAGCTGATCCTAACTTGCCATAGGTAGAACTTGTGATATTGAATAGATCACCAATTGTATTATTGGCACCACCATTTACAACATTAATAGAGGTGAGAGATCCTGTCACCTTTGGTGCATCAGTAAGATTACCATCAACAGTAATCAGTTCTCCATAGATAAAATTCCCCATGACATCACTCACTCGGAGAACGTCAATGAATCTCTGCTTGATAGTGGTAGAGTAGACTGAATCAACAAACGCAGTGGCACCACTGATGGCACCTGTCACCACCTGATTGGTGAAGGTCTTGCTCTTGGGATTTGATTCTACTTCGATATACTGTGGAACCTTCCAGATACCATCAGATGGCTTGAGAATATCTGTGCCAGGATCATATACAGTAATGTCATCATCATAGAGAAGACGAAACAGCAATTGAAGACCCTGTGTGCTACCCTTACTGGTATAGAAGTCTTTGACTCTCTTGACGAGGATATTTCTATTGGCAGGAGTAATGGCAGGGAAGTTAACCAGAAACTCATTCTTGAAACGATCAGCGAACTGATCAACAGTTGTGTCGATGTCTTTGTAGTCTAGAAGAGACTTAGATGCGTCAATCTCATAGCCACTCTGCTCCATCCACTCGTAGTATGCCTTGACAAACTGAACGAAGTTGGCACCCTCAGCTCTATAGAACTCAGGGAAGTGGTAAGCAACAGCAGTCGAGATAGTCTTGTCGAACATTACTGGCGAACCCCTGTTACGTTAATGGTTACTTCATTGGCATCAATCTCAAGGATTGTGTTTCTCACTGCAGAGAAGTCAGACAGATCTGTCTCTGCAAAGATATTAATGGCATTACCCACATACTCAGAGACATTGAGATTCACGAGGTTGATAATGCCAGTGGTATAATCAATCGTCCCAACACTGTTATTCAGCACAGTCACCACATTGTTCAGTGTGGTAATGATCTGAATCTTGCCAGCACCATCATCACGGAATGTTGCAGCCACACCAGCATATGTGAAGCCAGAAGATGTCACAGTCCCAGCGACGAGAGTATTCTGGTAGTCTAGAGCAACAGAGTAATTCGTAGACAGAGTAGGATTAATCTTCTTGAAGATCATCACTCTGGTATTGCTCTGTGTGATAGACACATCAGCACCATCAATGGCAGCGACCAGCTTTGAGTATCTCAGCTTGGTATTGAAGTTAATCAGACTCGCATTGTTATACGCAGAGATGGCAGACAGCACAGCAGACTGAATGTCAGCAGGAGACAGTGTGCTGGTATTGTAGTTATACTGCACATCAGTCACCACACTGGCAAACGTATAGTCAGGCGCCACCACCACAGGAGAGATAGAGATTGGTGTACGAGTGGAGATGAAGCTCTGGATCTTATTCTTCTCAGTATCAGACAGACCAACCACATTCGTCACATCAACGGAGATATACACTCTGCCATATTGTGGAGGAGACAATTCCTCGCCACCATAGACATTGATCGCTCTGATTTCCGGATATGCATTAAAAAGAATGTTTTTATAATCATTCGCTGTCACGGCTCTTTCAAGCGTCTGGAACGCACGAGGAGCATTTAGCTTAATACTACCTACACTTTCAGGACTAGCTCCACCTGTAGCCGAGATAATTAGATTATTCGCATCCTTGCTCGTAGTCACAAAGAAGTTAGAATATCCACCAAGATTCTGTGCAGCTTTGAATGCTTTAATGCCATTTGGCGAGTCTTGGTTGCATGTTCTATAGGTAGCAGTGATTGTTCCGTTGTTAGGAGGATACAGACCAGCGATATTATCACCAAACAGGACTTCATATTTGTCAGCAGTGGCTTGTAGGAAGTATATCTTTGATGTTGTGGTTACATTTAACAGACTCGGAGAGAAAGTCCATGTCTCAGATGAGCCTGTTGAGTTGGATACAGAGATGATTAGTGAAGTCGTGTCGATGTTAGGATTGGATAGAATATATCTCTGGTCAGTAATAGCAGTATTCACAATGAAATTTTCTGTTACTGTCGTTCCCTCAAAGATTGACACTGCATTAGCTGTGTATGTATTGTTGTATGGAGTGATGACAATCGCTTCGTTAGTCTGAAATGTATATACAGACTGGCCAGATGAGCCAGTGAATTTTGTTCCTGACGGAATCGTAATGGTTGCAGGAGAGTCTGTAGGATAGATAGTCAGGTCGATCTTTGCCTCGGCAGAACGAGCAGAGCGAGGGAGATAGTTAAGTTCCTTGGCATGTGACACAACAGAGTCTCTTAATACAGCAGTATCAAGGAACATTTCGTTAATTGCTTGGTTCGTGTAGAACGAATTCAGATATGTGTTGTAGCTTAACACATCAAGCAATGTTCCTAGGTTGCTACCTTCAAAGTCATAGTCCATGAACTGTGGATAATTGCGTAGAAACGTCTTGAGGCTATCTTTAATACCTGTAAAGTCTAGTTGTGTAACTGCTAATACATTATTGGCCATTTTGGATCCTCATTGCCTCTCTGTTAATATTTGTATTTATATAAATAACTGGTAGTCGCGGTGACCGGCAAGAAACCCACTACCTCTAGCCCAGTAAGGAGAACCAGCTATGATTATTTATCTGTACGTTAAGCAGCATGCCATAACGGGTCTGAAGTATTTTGGCAAAACTATTAGAGAGAATCCATATACTTACACAGGGTCGGGTAAGTATTGGCTTAGGCACGTTAAGAAATATGGAATTGAACACATCAACACAATTGAATTGTATGAGTTTGATGAACAAGAAAAATGTACAGAGTTTGCTTTAAATTTCTCAAAACAGAACAATATTGTTGAGTCCGACGAATGGGCTAATATGATAGAAGAAAATGGGTTGAGTGGCACTCCAAATGGAACAATACTATCCGAGGACCACAGAAGAAAAATAAGAGAATCGGCAACAGGAAAGAAACGCTCTGAGGAAACAAAATTCAAAATGCGCATAGCTTGGGAAACTAGAGCTCCTGTGTCTGAAGAATCTAAACTCAAAAATTCAGAATCACAAAAAAACAAAATTGTTTCTAAAGAGACAAGAAATAAGATGAGAAATTCTCGCACTGGGTGTAAACACTCTGAATACACCAGAAAGAAAATATCTGAATCACAAAAAGGTAAGAAACGTAAGCCGCATACTGAAGAGACCAAACTCAAAATGAGAGAGTCTCAGAAACGCAGGTTTAGCGAATCCTGCTGAGTGTTGTTGTAACTGTTATTGGGTTTGGATTATTTATTACCGACACAACAATGGTGATGTCGATACTGTTCTCGTCAGGACTGCCAGTAACAGTTACACTGATTAGATTCGCCCTTGGTTCATATGCCTCGATTGCATATGTAATTTCTTTCTCTAACGCATCCTGTGTAAACTCTGTAAATGGCTCAAAAAGATAATGGTAAATATTGGCACCGAAGCGAGGATTGTATGGCACTTCATAATTGTTTGTGCGGAGAATCTTCTTGATAGAGTTAATAACAGACTGCTCATTTGTTACAGTAAGGATGTCATGAGTGGCAGGATTCCTCTTGAAGTCAAAGAGAAAATCCGAGTAGAATGTCTGTTGTTGAATCGGTGAATTGGCCATTCATGTCTCCGCAGTTTCTTATATTTAGGTTTGTGCTGGGGAATTATAAATAGACCGGATATCCCCTAAAGGAATTGATATGAAAGATAACATCTTCCTAGAAAGTATCAGAGCTGCGAGACAGAAGCATGAGGAAAAGATGCTTGCGGATCAACAACGCAGGCAGACTGCCAGTGCACTGGAACAATACCTCAAACGTAATGATGCACTTCCCACTCCCGAAGAGATACAGCTAGAAAAAGCCATTATCACAGAGCAGCAGAGTGAATCCCTACACGAAGCTCTGGTTGAATCAATGGATGAGTTTGTCGAACCTATCATCCTCGAGGAGCCTGTTGCTATTCCTCTTGGTGCTCAGCCAATGCCACAGTTTCCACAGAAAGATATAATCACCAAGTCAGTTGAACTTCTGTCCAAGATTCCTCGTGATGAATATGTAGCCAAGACCGATTCTATTCCGAATAGTATTCGAAAAGAAATAGACCTAATGAAGAAGACTCTGGCTGACCTGCATAGGTTTGCCCGCAATGCTTCAGGAGTCGTTGCTGGTGGTGGTGAAGTCAAGCTGAGATATCTTGATGACGTTGACAGAAACAGTATCGCAAACAATATGTTTCTGCGTTATAATACTGACGTAAAGAAATTTGAATTCGCGAATGTTACCACTACTGTTGACTGGCTGCATGTCCCATCAAGTATTATTCCTAGCACAAATGGAGTATATTCTCTTGGCAACACAACAAATCGTTGGGAATCGATGTGGGTTGGCTCAAATTCAATTATTTTCTCTGATCAAAATACATCTTATCCAGATCAAAGATTGACTGTATCAAATGGTGTATTTTTCATCTCAACATCAGCAAATACTTCAGAACAATCAAATGCTGGATTTAGAGTAGGTAATTTCTTACTACAAAACAATTTTATTGGTCTTACAGATTCGAATGCAGTATTCTATATTGGTTCTACTGCTGCTACTGGTAATCTTGTTATCAATAGACCTATTGTTGTTTATTCTACAGGAACAAATTCTAATCCCACATTTGCTGTCGATAGAACCGGTCAAGTGCAGATTCATACTCCAAATACAATATTAACTACGAACTCTGCTCTATCTATTGTTGGATCAAATTCTGGCGTAGCGCAACCGCGCAACTATAATGGCACATTATTACAAGCAACGGCGCAAGATGGTCAACCCGCTCGTATCAGTATTGATGCGTTTGGCCCAAACACTTACGCAGCAATTGCTGGGCGCGGAGCACGCGGAACTGTTGTTTCGCCTACACAAACTCAAGCAAACGACACGATTATTCGTATGAGTATGCAAGGATGGACAGCCGACGGTAACACATACGCTGGTTCTATTGGACGCATCAATATGATGGCAGCCGAAGATTTTTATACTGCCAATACAGGAACAAAAATTACTTTCCAGTTGACGCCTACAGGTTCCAACACCATACAAAACGAAACAGTTGCATTTTATGCGAATGGAATGAGTTTTGTTAATAACCCAAATTCAAATGCTGGCATTACTTTTACTGATGGTTCTCACCAAAATACAGCATACAAAGCTCCTAATGTTAGAATTGCTAACGTAGTTTCGAACACAGTATTGATCGATTTCTCGACAGATAACTTTGTTCATATTCACACAAACCAAGGCACAGTTACTGCCAATCTCCAAAACCTGACTGCCGGAAAATCTGTTGAACTGTTTATCTTCAATAATGTTGGCGGAACTCAGCAGTTTAATCATGGTGTTGCCTCAACACAAGCCACAGGCGGATCGTCGTTCTATCTCAGTTCTCATAACACAATGTATGTCAAGTATTTTTGTCTGGACGGAACCGCAAACAACACCTTTGTTACTGCGATAGCCTAACTCACTGATTTGTACCAAAGATAATGCTTTCCTTTTTTTCCAATCTAGGTTAGAATGAGGAATGGGAATGGAGTCTGATATGAATCTCACGGTCACTGGTCTCGGCAAGCGCGATAAGGCAAAGCTGGAGGAGGCTGCTCGCTTCTTTGCAGCTCAGCTCATGGATCCACGTTTGGTCCGCAATCTCAATATCGACATTGAGGTGAGCAAGACCCTTGATGTTATGGGCGAGTGCGTCGACGAGGAAGGCACCCGCAACCCTCGCTGGTTCACCATCGGGCTGCGCAAGCAGGACATTGAGGAAATGATCAAGACCCTCGGTCACGAGATGGTTCATGTGAAGCAGCATGCTAAGAATGAGCTGCAGGGAGGCATCATGATCCCCACCAAGGGTGGGCTGAAGATGACCAGCCGTTGGATGGGCGAGATCTGGAAGCCCAAGCGCAATGAGGACCACTATTTTGACAGCCCTTGGGAGATTATCGCATATGGCATGGAAGTAGGGCTCTATCAGAAGTGGCTTACTCGCCACGATCCCACTAAGCCTTGGTTCGTAGGCGAGGGTGCTTAGTCCTATTGTATTCCGCGCCAAGCTGCTCCGTTCGCGTGTGGCTTGTGGTCTTCGCTTCTATGAGCTGGCATATTAATGCTTTACTTAATTAAAATTCTAGGTTAGAATGAGTTTACTGAGCGGCTGAATCTCGAATGGACGTTCGTATATTGGGTTTCTCTTAAATGAGAAGTAAATTCCCTAGGTGGTCTGATTCAGCCGTTTCTTTTTATATTTTCTTTTGGGTTTTGATGTGTAGTTTGGATTCAATTTACAATTATTGAAATGCCATCTGGCCATTACGGCATACTGCCCTTCCTTATCACAGTAAGGGCAAACAGATCGTTTACAAAATTCGTGATCCCCGAGTTCTAATCTAGAAATTTGGCGCTCTCTTGTTTTTTCTGAATGTTGTTCAGTCATCCAATTATGAGTTCCATTTTCAGATCTAATTTTACTTAGGATTAAGAATGGATTTGTTCCGTCGGCTACTCTTGCTAATGCATGTTTGCTTCTTAGATTGGAAATTTTGTCCAACGACAAATTCATTCTTTGTGCGATCGCCCCGCATGCACCCCAATCTTGTTGGGCGTAATGAATATTATAATGTTCTTCAATGGAAACGCATCTAAGGTTATTGATGCTGTTATTAGTCCGATCCCCATCTATATGGTGTATCTCGAAAGTGCGACCGTTTTCTTCTTTAGGGATTGGTCCAAAATGTCGTTCGTAGATTTTTCTATAAATAGCCATGGCTGATGCTCCTTGTAAGCGTTAGAGTGGTTGGATGTTGACGCATCGCGAACCACATTCATATTTATATCAAAAGAATTTTTCACTTGCCTTATTTTCAAATCTAGGTTAGAATGAATAATAAGGAATGGAGACTTTAAATGGCCAAAGCAGCTAAGAAAATCAAAACCAGAACTCAGGTCAAGAGCTTTGACCAGAAACATTATGGCGACGAACCTATCATCGTCGGCTCGGCGACCGAATCCCAGTTGATGGATGCCTTCAACTGGTATAACTACATGTCCGACATGACTAAGGGCAAGAGCTGGCTCATCGAATATCTCAAGAAGGATGGGCGCGACCCTCAGTTGATCCGCGACATCCGTTCTGCCATTGAGTGGCGGACTCCGACGACCACCTGCTGGATGGCTCGTATGATGCTTAACGGGACTACCTTCAATGAAGCCTACATGGCTCGCTTCAACGAGAGGGTCGCTGAGCTTGCTCGCCATGGCGTCAAGGAAGTCAAGCCGACCGTCAAGACCAACGTCATCTCGATCCAGGATCGCATTAAGCGTAACATCGACAATATGATCTGTGATGCTGAAGAAGAACTCGACAAGAACGCAGAGTTTAGCATGTATAACTTCCTTACAGCTAAGCAGGCTTCGGTTCAGGCTGCTAACACTCTTCGAGACTTCTACAAGCGGTCATATGACGAAGTTATGTCTGGTGATGAGCAGGTCAAGGAAAGCTACGGCAAGACTCTCAAATTTTGGCAAAAAGTCTATGGCGATATGATGCATGACTTTGATCGCTACCTCAATAATAAGAAGGTGGTCAAGGTTCGTGCGCCAAAGGCGATCAAGATTAAGCCAGCCGCCGATCTGGTCAAGTGGCTCAAGTATCAGCCCACTGACTCGGCTCTGAAGCTCGCCTCGGTCAATCCTCAGTCGATCATCGGGGCAACCCAGCTATGGGTCTATAACACCAAGACCCGACGCATCGGCTTCTATCAGAGCAATGCGCCAAAGGGATTCATGGTCAAGGGGACTTCGGTCACTGGCTTCGACCCTGAGCTGTCTATCAGCAAGACCCTGCGCAAGCCGGAGGAGCAGCTGAAGGAATTCTTTGGCTTGGGTAAGGTAGGTCTCAGAAAGTTCCTAGATACAGTGAAGACTGCTGGTTCTCCTTTGAACGGTAGGATTAATTCTGAAACTATTCTCCTGAAGGTGACCTAATGGCAAACAATGTGGTTGATTTTGTCTCAAAGAAGAAAGAGAAAGAAGCAACCCTCGCTTTTAATAACACTGATTATGCTCACCAATTGACTTGCGATTTTGCTAACGATATTGTTAATGATTTAGATGACATGGGTATTGATCCATCGCATATGATGGAAACACCAGAGATGATTCTCTTTCTCGAGGCTATGGAGTCATTTATTTGCTCATGCCTTGGTGTCGAGCATCCCTTTCAAGAACTTGCTAAACAGATTATCAAAGACGAAGAAATTGAAATTGAATTGATGATCGACAATCCTGATAACGATGAGGAATAAAATGAATTATAAGTTGAATGATACAATCACGATCAAGCTGACCTCCGGCGAGGAGGTTATCGGTCGGTTCGAACCTAGCGATGAGGGAACCGTCCGGCTCAAGAAGCCAGTGACCTTCATGATGGGTGCACAGGGGCTGGGTCTCGTTCCGTTCGCCTTCTCTGCGCCTCAGGACATAACGATTGAGTTTCCGGCGACCGTGGTGATCTGCCACTTCCCGACCGATAAGATGGTGGCTGGCCAATACCTCAAGCAGACCACTGGGCTCACGATTCAGTAAGAAAGTGCTTTCCTTATTTTCAAATCTAGGTTAGAATGAATAATAAGGAAAGGGAATTTTATATGAAAAAAGGCGAACTCCTCGGCAAAGTCCTCGTTCTCGCCACTAACGCTCACGCTGGTCAATTCGACCGTGGCGGCAACCCCTACATTCTCCACCCGATGAAGGTAATGCACTACCTCAAGTCTGACGATGAGGAACTCCAGTGCATCGCTCTCCTCCACGATGTGGTTGAAGACACTAAGACGACATGGGCTGACCTCGCCGATATCGGTTGTACCGTTCGTATCCTTGAGGCTGTCGCTGCCCTCACCAAGATGCCTGGCCAAAGCTATGAGCAATATAAGCAGGGTGTGTTCGCCAATGAAGACGCGATGCGTGTGAAGCTGGCTGACCTTCGTCATAACACCGACATCCGTCGGCTGAAGGGTATCACCGAAAAGGATATCGCTCGGCTGGCTAAATACAACCAGTTCTATCTTGAAATTCAAGCAAGGCTTTCGAAATGATTATTATTGACCTCTCTCAATTCCTGATCTCTTCTGTGTTCGCGCAGATGGGAGGTCAGAAGAACCTGCCTGTTGAGGAGAACTTGCTTCGTCATATTCTCCTTAACAGCATTCGTTCTATGAAAATGAAGTATAAGGATTATGGTGACGTCGTCATCGCTTGTGATGACAAGAACTATTGGCGCAAGCAAATCTTCCCTTACTACAAGGCTCACCGCAAGAAGGCTCGTGAAGAATCCGATATGGATTGGAACATGATCTTCGGTTGCCTCGATAAGTTTAAGATTGAGCTGCGTGAGAATTTCCCCTACAAGGTGATCCAAGTCCCGCACGCTGAGGCTGACGATATCATCGCTGTCCTCACTAAGCACTATCATGCTGAGGGCATCCTTATCGCCTCCTCTGATAAGGACTACCAGCAGCTGCAGGCTTATCCTATGGTGAAGCAATACAGCCCGATCCTTAAGAAGGAAATCGTTTGCGCTAACCCCAAGCAATATCTCCTAGAGCATATCATTCGGGGGGATGGCGGGGACGGTGTGCCCAACTGCCTGTCAGCGGACAATACGTTCGTCATGGGTCTGCGCCAGAAGCCTGTCACTACTAAGCGCATTGACGAGATTATGGCTAACCCCGATGCCCTTGACGGCGAGGTGAAGCGCAACTTCCTCCGCAATAAGCAGCTGATCGACTTTGACTGCATTCCTGACTACATCGAAGCTCAGGTGATCGAGCAGTTTGATGGTCAGGAATGGGGCAATCGCTCTAAGCTGTTCAGCTATTTCATCGAGAATAAGATGAAGAACCTTATGGAATCCGTTGGAGACTTCTGATGTTTATTGAGTTACCGAAGGATGGCTATCACTTCACCGAATCTCAAATTCGTAAAATTGAAGCCCTGAAGGAAGCCAAGTATATGGGTTACTGGTGCACTAAGAGGCTGGATGGTAATTCATGGAACGAACGACCAGTCGATGTGTTCTATGTCGAGAATCCGAACCGTGACGCTGGCCATTCCAACTATTTTGGTATGTTCATTCAAAACGATTCTATCTATATCACCAACGCTGAGTCTTGTTTCTCTGAGCCTATCGTTGGTTCGGTGTGTGCGGATGGCGAGGTCATCGTTTCTCGCTATCGTCATGACTACGTAGCTAAGAAGGGTGCTATGATCGATGGTGGTCGTGATTATACACGAACCAATATGTGTCCGACTGCTAGAGTTACTGTCGATGGTGGTGAATTTGTAATTCAGGAGTTTGTCAATGACTGATCGTACTCGCGAACAAGCTGAAGCAGCGAAACTCTATTCATTACTATATAGAGGTGCAAATATATACAATGCAAAGCGAAGTAAAGGCAGCGATGATCCTGTTCGTCGTTTCGTTGATATAGTTGCTGAGTTTAAACAATTTCTAAAGGCGAATGAACAGTGAACAGACAAGGCATTGCAGAGATTCTTAAGACGATCTCTGGTATTAAGAATTTCCAAGAACGACAGAACGCTCTCGGCACATGTGTTGAAATTCAACCATTGATGCAGGTTCTGCACGCTACCTTCCATCCTGAGGTAAAGTTCCTTCTGCCTGAAGGCGCTCCTCCTTTCAAGAAGCTCGAGAAGAGCCAGGATGCTCAGGGTACTCTCTACCGCGAAGCTAAGACCCTCAAGTATTTCATTGAAGGTATTGCTCCTCCTATGCACGACCTGAAGCGCCAGTCGCTTTTCGTTCAGCTTCTCGAGTCGCTTGACCCTGACGATGCTGATCTGATTCTGGCTATGAAGGACAAGAAGTCTCTCTATCCTAGCATCACCTATGAGCTAGTGAAGAAGACATTCCCTAACTTCCTTCCTGAGCCTCCTGAGCTTACTGAAGAAGAAAAGCGTGCCAAGAGAAAAAACGCAGTTCCCTGCCCTTTTGGGTGCGTATCTACCGCAGAGGATGGGCTATTCTTACCAGGACCACTCGCCCAACACATAGCGAGGAATCATCCGGATGGCTCGTCAACTGACGAGCACGAAGAAGAACCAGAAGAATAACTCAATTGTATAGCAGCGCAGGGAATATGTCTAAGAGCCGTAACGATTATCGCCGTAATACTTCTAAATTGTATGATGATGAAGACGGTGGTGAATATAGAGCACTGAAGGAAAGGCGGAATCACCGCTACGAAAAAAGAATAAATAGTGCTCTACGCAAACTGGATATAGAAAGTTTATACGACGATGATCAGGACTACTAGCGTAAAGTTTTGCAATTAGATCCGTGCCAGCGAGCATAATTAGATCTATTAGATTCTTTCGAACATTGTTCGCAAACTATCTTGATTAAATCTCGTTCTTTAGCCGCAAGTTTCATTTTGTGTTTAATTTCTTCCGTTCTTACATAAACGCCCACATTTGGATTACCGTCAGGGTATTTTTCTTTTTTGGTTTTGACCATTTTTTCTGCTATTAAAGATTTATCCTGACGTTTCCATTGTTCTGATGTATTATTTGAAGCGATCACTTTTCGTTTTTCAGTCCATGAGCGTTTTATGCTGTTATGGTGTTTTTCGCGCAAAGCTGAATTTTCCCAAATTTTCTTTTGTTGTTCTCTAGATGTAGTAAATCCTCCATCAGTTCCTGTTTCCGGAATGAGGTTGGCCCAATCTTTGGATTCAACGATATTATGTAATTTTGAATATTTTTGCGCAAACTCACAACATAAAATTTGATCGTCAAATCCCCAAACTTCTATAGTCTCAACATTGTTTTCGTGGACTTTTAGATGTCGGTTCCAATATTTGCCCGATCCAGGATAAATCCATGGATTTTGTATGGTTTTACCAAAATATTTCAGACCAGTAATTTTATGGCGTTTTACATAAAGATAAATAATCATGCTGATTGTCTCCAGTGACGTTAGTGTGGTTGGATGGTGGTACATCGCGAACCACTTTTATTTAGGTAAAAAGGATTCTAATAATGAGCAAGCCATGGGGTTGGATTACAATGATTGATGCCGCAGAATGTGATTCATCTGCTATTATGGACAAACAAGTATTTCAGACCTTTGTTGATGATCTTTTGGAATCTATTGAAATGGTTAAAATTGGGAATCTTAATATTATCTGGTGTGATACGAACGATCCAAATAAAATAGGCTATTCTATCTATCAGCTTCTGCAAGACTCTAATGTATCAGCTCATTTTTGTCCTGCAGATAGAAATTCTGCTTATGTAGATATATTTTCTTGTAAGCCATACGATTCTGATTTGGTTCAGGATATATTTCAAAAATACTTTAAGGCGCAAAAGATACATTCAACTACTGTGTCGAGGCAAGCGCCGCGTTAATTAGGATTTGATTTATTATGAAAATTGGTTTTGTTGCTGGTGCCTTTGATCTTCTGCATCCTGGACATATCCTTATGTTAGCAGAAGCTAAATCAAAGTGTGACCGTTTGGTTGTTGGTCTCCATACCGATCCAAGCATTGATCGAAAAGATAAGAATGTTCCTATTCAATCTACATTCGAAAGATATCTACAACTCAAAGCACTGCAGGTTGTAGATGATATTGTCCCCTACGATACCGAAGAGGACTTACTAAATTTGCTGGCGAATACTCAAATCGACATCCGATTCTTGGGCGAAGATTATCTCGACAGTAAATCGTATACAGGATATGGTTTAGACATTCCTGTTTATTTTTGTAAACGAAAGCACAACTATAGCTCTTCTGAGCTTCGTTGTCGAATCAAAGAAAGTAATTAAAATATGAAGAATACAATTTTTGCTCTTACTGCGGTAACTCTTTCTGCCGTTTCTGCTCCTGCTATGGCAGGCACTATTCAGGCTGAAGTTCGCCTTGGAGACGTTCGTGGTGGCACGAAGCCCGACTCGACTGAATACAACGTTCAGTATACTGCTCCACTGAATTCGCTTCTGAATTATGGCGCTGAAATTGAAGTAAAGCAGAAGAATGGCGCTGGTCCTCTTACCTCGAAGGTGTCGGCTCGCGTTGGTCCTGCCCTTCCTACCGTTCTTGGCTTCAAGACCGCAGCATATGCCGAAGCTGGTGAGTCGCTGGGTCTTGGTGACGACTACGGATTTTGGGGTGCTGGCGTGACTACCTCACATAAGATTGCTGGTCCAGTTGTTGCTAACGTTGGCTATAGTCATCGTGGCTCATTCACTCTGACTCGTCGTCTTGATGAAAATGAGCTGAATGGTGGTCTCGGTCTTTCGATCGGCCATGGTAATAACCTTGGTGTTCAGTACTACCGTACTACCGGAACGACTCGTTCAGATGCTATTGGACTTGCGTTCAAGCACTCTTTCTAATTACCTCATCTGATGTAAACCTTCGCCGACCGTCTTGCCGTGAACTTTCGTTGACACTCTTGGACTATGCTTTTGTCCAGTTGTAAACGAAATGTGAATCCATGGACGGTCGGTTGAAGGCATACCATACTCCAAAATTAGCTGGTCAAATGGGATATTGTTCTTGATCCATTTGGCTATTTCATAGTATTGGGACTGAGCTTTATCAGCGTGACTGAATTTGATATCAACAGCTTCACCCTTCAAGTGCTGAGAAGTCTTAGATGCGCCAGCAGTTCTGTTATTTGAAGCTAGATCTCTGAAACCAGAGCTGATTCTCATATCAGGATATTGATCCTTGATCTTATCGAGACAGTTCTGGGCCAGTAGCTGTAGGTTGCCAGTAATATCTGTCACAGACAATCCAAGCTGCGGTCCAATGACATGGCTACCAGCTTCACAGTGACTGCTCAACATAGCAACAGTAAAATATTTTGACAATTTGAGATTGTCGGCTGGCGCATGGCTACCAAGATCACCAACAGTAGCCTTTGATACGCTAGGCGAAACGTTTCCTGCTCCTGATGTATCGCTCGCTGATGGTGTCCCAGGAGGTGCATTCATCTTGTCTGCGTCAGCCTGACTAATGACTCCAGTTTCCACAGCATGTTTAATCGCTGCTGCTCTCGTTACGTCATCCTCATCGTCTAGATTCTGTAGGAAGTCATCAACGTTGACCGAGTGAGTGATACCTGAACCCTTTGCCGTATCTGCATCATCAGCAACGAATACACCAGCAGCAGTTCCTTCGCCAGCGTCAGCAGCACCAGAGCCATTGATTGGAGTAACAATTCCACCTTGAGGGTCTGTTCCTTGAAGATTAGTGGTTGCCTTTGCATTAAGAGTTGCATTGAGCTCAAGAGAAGACGCAGTGATATAATTACTTCCCGCACTCTTCTGGTTGATTGATCCAGCAGCCTTCGCGTTCAAGTTTCCAGCACTGTTGATAGTAGTGTCTCCGGTCGAAGCGGAAGCGATAATGCCATCCGCACGAAGATTAACATCCTTGCTTGAGTTGAAGTTAATTCCTGCCGCTTGAATCGTATTCGTGCCACCAGACTTCATAGATGTCTTGCCTGAGGATTCAATAATATTGTTCTTTGAATTTACATGAAGCTCGTCGCCTGACGTAATTCTAGTCTTGCCTGATGCCTTGACGTTGACGTCTCCTGAATCAGCTTCCATATGAATAGACCTAGCATGGACTCTGAAGTCTCCCTTCGTGGCGACATAAACACCACCATCAGGGTTAATAATCATAGCACCACCGATCTTGACGTTAACATCGCCTAGAATACGTAGGTTGGCTTTGCCTTGAATGGTAACGATTTCGTTCTCGGCAATGATCAAATAATTATCATTAACCACTTTAGTGATCAAGTCACCATGCTCAGTCATTTCATGATAGGTGCCACTCTTATGTTCAGTTAGGATTCTTTCTTTGCCAGGAGTGTCATCAACTTCAAGAAGATGTCCGCTTTCGCTCTTGTTTGATTTATTGTATGGATATAACCCTTCGAATTCTCTAACAGGTTCATTGGCGATTGTATTAGTAACACGATCGCTTGGATTAGCGACACTGTTTGCTCCTGGGTTAACGATATTGTTCGCCGCAGGAACGGTAGGGAAATATGCCTTATCATTACCGCCATTGTCGATACTAGAAACTGTGTTGATGTTTGTTCGTTTTGTGAACGGAATAATCTCTACAGAAGATGTATCAAGAGTCTTGACTTGCTCTAGGAAAGGTAATGAGCTGCCAGTTCCTTGAGTGCTGCCAAAGATAGATGCAGCTTGATTGTATATTTCTTCGCCTTGCTTTAGAGCAAGAGAAACAGGATCAATTCCGCTGGCCAATGAATTTGCTATGCTATCAATTTTAGAAGCAAAATCAGTAATTTGGGATACGTCAAAAGAGAAATTATCAGTTAAATGAGCCGCAGCTTCTGTAAGAGCTGTGGTCTGTGATGATAATGATGCGATCGTTTTGTTTGCTGAATCAATATTTACCTGAGCCAGAGCTTTCTGTGCATCAGTTGCATTTGGATCAGCAAGAATAGATTGAGCACTTGCAAGAGAAGTTTCGGCTACCGATAGTGCATTTTTTGCGCCAGTTGAATTCTGAGTCAGCTGAGATACAAGCGCAGTAGGATCAGAACCTAATCCAGACATCGCACCAAGAAGCTGATTTGTTGTTGTATCAATAACCGTAGTCACCAGCTTGTTTGTTGCAACATCAAGCATGGTGGTAATTTTTGTATTACCGATTAATTTGACAAGAGGTGAAGGTGGTGCGCCAAGAGCTTGTAATGGATCAAGTGCATTTGATGGCGGATCAGGCGGTCTGTTGACAGTTGTGTATGATGGATATGGTGGAGGAGAAACGCCGACGCCACCACCAGCTACTGTGTTTGATGTTGGCGCCCAACTAACTCCAATATCAACGTCATAATGAGATTCGCCTGACTTGATTACAGGCTGATCTGCTCCTGGTTGGGTTGGAGAAGGTGGAGCGACTGGAATTGTATTACTCGATGCGACCATGTTATATCCTATTTCTCAGGTTTGCCGTTTGTTCTTACTGAAGATCCAGCGGATCCGCCCACTAACTGATCGCGAATTGATCTAGCGATCTTCTGTCTTGCTGCAAGATTAGGAGCTCCTGGCACTTCATATACCCACATCCACCAAGCAGTCGCCTGATCAACGTCATCTAGATTGTAAGTACCATTTGGCTTGGTGAATCTAGTATTATTAATGGTTGCTGTTCCGCCCTTCATCAAAGTCTGAAAGTGTTTGCTGTATGGTGGGACAGTGGTGATTTCATATGTGAAGTACTTAATTTGAGTTTGCTGATCGGATGGCTCAAGGTGATATTTGTCGCACCAATCGAGGAACTTGGTCAGTCGATTGTTGTTTGTCCATTGTCCCCAACCATAACCAACACCAACAGAGCTACGTGACGGTGGAGTGCTTGGGCTACCGCCAACACCTTTACCTCTTTCATGAATAGCAGGCACAGGGAACCCGCCAGATTCTTCTCCTAGATTACCGCAGATAGCAGCAGCATGATGTGGCTTAAGACCTTGAGAGGCGAAATTGCTTAGAAGAATCTTTCCGAGCTGAACACCCTTAACAACCATTGAGGATTTTGGATCAATAGAGCCAGAAATACCGTCAGGATTATATGGAGTCGCCGGATCCATATTAGCAGCGTCGCCATTCGCTCCTGCAGCAAAGTGTCCAGTGCCGCCAGACATAGTGCCAAAATGCATAGGAATCTGTCTGTCTAAACCATCAGCAAAGAATCCAACGACTGTTGAACCTGGCATAATTCCAACTGGACCAGAACCTACGCCACCGTATTGAGGCGCAGTAATTGGCATAATAGGGAACGACCATGGAAGATCTTCCGTTGCAACTAATGACTTGTCGTCTGGATGGACGCCGAAAATTCTAATACGGACTCTACCTAGCTGTAGAGGATCATCTCTATCTTCAACAACACCGAAAAAGAGTACGAACTTATCTACGCCGATAAAGTGCGGATCGTTTATAAGATGTTCAGTTCTTCCAATCATAATAGTCCTTTCAAGAATCCAACAACTGATGGGCTTGAATTTTTCTGGTTAGGGTCCTCGGGATCCGCCGCTTCTACAGCTTCAGGAGACTGATCAGCTGGAGCCTGCTCGGCAATCGCTTTATTGTCGGTTGGCTTAACCTTGGTATTCTTAGCTTCTTCAGTATTCGTCAACTGAGCGCCAATAGCATTCTTGTAAATGTCCATCTTTGTCATATATGTAGTGGCTGAGAAGATATGGCGAATTGTTCCAATCAAATAATATCCTGATTGATATTTGTCGATACCGCCGTCGTTATTCTCGCCTTGACTTTCTGGGATGTTTAACATGATTACATCGCCAGCTCTGATAGTTGTATCACCAAATGTATTGATGGTATACATGTTCTGAGCTAGTCTTGTGAAGTATGAAGCTCTGGCTGGATAAACATTATCCAAGTAGTTATCAAGAGTGGTGGATGATGTGTCTTTTGCGATAAAGAATTTGCGAGTATATTTCACATCCTTATCATCATTGGAGATATAGCTCTTCAAAAAGGTAAGACTGTTTTCGGGATATGACTTATCTTCTTTATTGCCGAGGGTCAATGTTTTGTTATTGTCTCTCGTGTCATTATTTGCGAATCTAAATCTTGTCGGAATTGTTTTGTGATTGATGAAGTCATACAGAATAACGTCAGACTCATACATACCAAATTTGAGTTTTTGGATTGTATCGAAAGATACTGTATGTTGCATCGTGGTGATAGTTTTGAATTGTCTCTGCGGATCTTCTTTCTTCTGATTGGCAGTCAGAGTTGATTCGTAGAAATATTCATAATCTTTCTTGTTTGCTTTGGCTTTGTCGACACCCTTCTTGATAAGGTATTCGACATCACAGAAACTGAACCCATCGAAGTTCTCGAAGAACAGATAAGAACCTGACTCAAACGTATCCTGAGCGATAGAACGACGAGCCAGAAACTCCATTGCCTGGAATGGGCTCAGTCTAGGGATAACCACTTTCTGTGGTCCTTTGGTTGGCTGCAGGTTAACGATATTCTTTTTGAATTTGCCGTTATCTGTCGATTCATTCTTGAGGTAGTCTTTAAGAATCGCCTTAGCAGTGTCACTATTTGGCTGATTGTATGACTTCATGATCGCAGTCGTGGCATCAATCAGATGCTCTTCGCTGCAGAACTCAAGAGTATATTCTTTCTTGGTGTTGTTATCTTTGTAGATAATATCGGAAATGCGATAGATGGCGAAACGAAGTTTGACTGGTGGCTTTCCGTCCAATAGAATTTCAATTTCTAAAAACTCTTCTCCGATGATAGGAAAAACTGCAGCGTCCTTTGACTTTGCGTCAAATGGTCCGCCGCCAAGGAGGTCGACAGCGTCAATAATTCTAACAGCGCCATACAAACTATTTTTGAAGATGTCCTCGGTGATCGTCAGTGTATCGACCATTCGAGTAATAACTTTTCTTTGTTTATTGTCTGGGCTAACGAGCGTTACAACAAAACGCTTCATGAACCCAAGAGTATCTACAGCACTTCCAGATGCATTCTCAGCCATTTAATAGATCTCTCAATTGCATCCATGTTCTATTCGCATAATCTTCGTCGATCAGAACAATGTTTCTCTTTTCTTCATTTAGCTCAATTTCATAATCATATGCATATACAGGATAGTAGTTTGATTTATCGCTAATCAAAGCATAAGTGTCTGCAGTAATCCGAATGTCTTCATTTGTTACCGAAATAGTATAAGTTCCGTCAGAAGTGGCTGAAGTCGAATAATCAGTTCCGTCATTCTTAACATATGCAATGTCTGGGTTCTTTCTATAGAAAGCTACCTGAGAACGTGCAGCCTGTTGTGATCCATACTTCTTTACAATATAGTCGTTAAACTCTTGCTGACTCTTTGGCCATTGAGTGTATGGGTCGACGATGTCGTTAGCTAGATACACCAACCAATCAAAATCAGGATTGTCATAATACATCGCCGCGACGGTGTCAGCTCTCTCGCCTTCTCCGATTTGGTATGGATAGAACGCAGAAGAATCTTCCTTTAGCTTCTTGACGAAGCCAGCGCGAAGAGTGATATTCTTAGCGACCGTGTTGAAATATTTGATTCTTGGGAAATTGACAAAATAACTAGACATTGGTTACTCCGGATTTCCATAATGTGAAACGCCAATATCCTCACGAGTGACGATGCCTCTCTCGCGAACAGAAATTGTAAGATCAATTTGAACTGGCGCTTTCGTTCCAACGAAGAATGCAGCGTGACCAGGACCATCATATTTTACATTGACGTCTTCAATAAATGCGCCTTTCTTACTAAACGTCAGCATGGCATTCTTCTCAGGACCAAGGACGCTTAGGTAAGCAATGTTAGGATAAGTGAGAGTAAAATGGTCAGCAGTTCCGGAAGTGGCTGGGAGTGCTGCTTTCTTTAATGCAGTTATGATATTGGTAATCGTTCCTGATTCTTGAGGGCTAACAGCCACAAGTCTCCAAGTGAAGCTAAACGTTCTTGGCTTCACACCCTTGAATAGAACGGCGTAGTTTGGGTTATTGACAAGACCTGTTGCAAGCTCGCCTTGAGCTTTCGCAACATCTCCACCAACACCCGCAACGTCGCCAAGACCAGCAACAACAGATTGACCGACGTTTCTGCCGATCGCTTTCAGTCCAGCCCATAGACCATCACCAACGCTCTGTCCGCCTGATTGGACAGCGTCAATACCGCTGCTGACGATGCCGCCCAAAGCTCCCATGGATTTTGTATCAAACTCAACAGGGAAGTTATCAACTAGACCAGCTGTTGGCATTGGGAGGTAAATTGATGCGGTAACTGCTCCTGGACCAATCTTAAAACTACCGTAATCTCTCAGAGTAATCCCAAACTTAATAGGAGCTTCACCGAGGGCTGGTGGGTAAGTTAATGGTGTTGTTCCTGATGCAGCTTTCTTAGCAGCTCCAGTCTTTTGTTGCGGTGTTTGGCCCATTCGTTCTATACCTAAATAAGAAGGATCTATTATATTATTTAGAGTTTTCTATACATGTTCAAAACATACAAAGGACGATTTATCCCAAAGAATCCTGAGAAGTATATTGGGAATCCTAACAACATTATTTATAGGAGTAGTTGGGAACAGAGGCTATTCGTTCGTCTTGATGCCGACCCGAATATAACTCGCTGGGCATCAGAAGAATTCTCTATTCCATACCTAAGTCCTATTGATAACAAACTGCATAGATACTTTCCTGATATTTATGCTGAGAACGTTAATGGTGATAGATTCGTTTTTGAAATTAAGCCTGACGCTCAGACAAGACCACCAGCAAAGAAAGCGAGACAAACCAGAAGGTATTTGACCGAGGTTAGCACATATCTTATAAATCAAGCAAAATGGGATGCCGCTAAAAGATTCTGTGACGACAGAGGCTGGCAGTTTAAGATCGTAACTGAGAAAGATTTAGGGATAACTTTTTAATAGCGTGTGCTCGTTTCATAGCTTCCGATCGTTTCATTTTGTGTTCTTCGGATTGAGGTTTGCCTAATTTTGCCAAGCGCATTTTGCGTTTTTGTTCTTCAGTTTTAGGAACACCTAATAATCTTTGTCTAAATCTTTCTGCAAACTCAGGACCATATTTGTATCCTTTTCTAGTTTTAGACATTTTTGCTTTTGTTTGTTCTGATAATTTTCTTCCTTTACGGCTACCGATGCTGCCTCCACTTATACCATCTTCAGGGACTAAATTCGCCCATTCTTTAGATTCTACTATATTATTGTCTTTAGAAAATTTTAAAGCAAATTGTGTGCACAACTGTTGGTCATCGAACCCCCATATTTCTATGGTTCTAATGTGTTTTCCATGTTCTTTTAGATGTTTATACCAATAACTGCCTGAACCATTATATTTGAATGGATTGGCTTTTACGGTTTTTCCGAAATATTTCAGACCAGTTTTTTGGTGTTGTTTAATATATAAATATATCATAGCTGATACTCCAGTTAGTATTAGTGGTAGTGGGACCGCCATCCGCGACTACCATCTATTTATAAAAAGGAATATTTGTGGCACAAACAACCGAACAATATGTCTATAGCAGCGTGCTCAAACGTGCGGCTGCGCAGAACATTGTGCCAAACAAAACGAAAGATGCTCGAGATTGGTTCCGTAGAAAAGCTGCTGATTACAGAGGACCAAGACTCCAACAGAATAAGTTCTTTGAGGGTGCGACTCTCTCGGACAAGGTTCTTCCTGGACGTATGTATATGTATGTCTATGATGCCAAACACAAAGAGAAACTACCATACTGGGACGCTTTCCCTCTAATCTTTATGGTTGGTCCAGCGGATAATGGGTTCTATGGTCTGAACCTACATTACCTCCAGCCAGTATTAAGAGCTCGTCTTATGGATGCGTTATACACTGTAACGAATAATCAAAAATATGATGACTCAACCAAACTAAATATCAGCTACCAGACTTTGAAAGGTGCTTCGAATTTGGCTCTGTTTAAGCCATGCTTTAAACATTATTTGACCAATCAAGTTAAGTCTAGGTTCATTTATGTGGAACCGAAAGATTGGGACACTGCTTTGTTTCTACCAACGCAGAAATTCCAGAAAGCATCAACGAGCACCGTTTGGAAGGATTCAAGAAGTGGCTTTTAATATCAACGAATTTATTCAGAATAATGTTGAGGGATTCGCAAGAGAAGCTCACTTTGAATTACTGATCACGCTTCCTAGCATCCTCAAAGGAGACGGCAAAAAGCTATCGCTGCTTTGCCATTCTGCCACTCTACCTTCAAGAAGCGCAGAGACTGTCGAGATTGCTCGTCTAGGTCAAGGCTTCAGACAGCCATATGTTGTTGGCGCTAGATTCGAGAGACTGAACGTTTCTGTTTACTGCGACGCGAGAGCAGACAATCTGAAGCTACTCAATTCTTGGGCTGATCT
>Ga0208744_1000025_pt1 | contig 85090 bp, 111 predicted proteins | sample CryBogCBH24Aug09_FD_184620 | JGI IMG/M metagenome (GOLD analysis project Ga0208744, IMG submission 184620) | Freshwater microbial communities from Crystal Bog, Wisconsin, USA - CBH24Aug09 (SPAdes) (version 2) | ecosystem: Environmental > Aquatic > Freshwater > Lake | place: Crystal Bog...
TCAGTGGTACATCAGGCTTCAGTGGTACATCAGGCTTCAGTGGTACATCAGGTACTAGTGGTATATCAGGCTACTCTGGTACAAGTGGTACTAGTGGTATATCAGGCTACTCTGGTACATCAGGTATAAGTGGCTTTAGCGGTATATCAGGTTATAGTGGCGTATCGGGTTATTCAGGTACATCAGGCTTCAGTGGTACATCAGGTACTTCTGGTATATCAGGCTTTAGTGGCACATCAGGTTGGTCAGGCTATTCCGGTACATCCGGCTACTCTGGTACATCAGGTGTGAGTGGTTATTCTGGTTCAGGTATATCTGGTTTCTCCGGTTATCCTGCAGTTGGTATAACATATTACCCAACAACTTCAGCTTCTGAATTCAGCATACAATACGGTATATTAAGCGAAGTACCTCAATCTACAGCACAAACGTTTACAGCTTATACATTAAGTGCTTCAGAAGGTTTAATAACATTAGGTCAAGTTGTAACACCAATCAGTGATCCAGGTGAAATTGAACTCGGTAAAGGTACATGGCAGTTCAATGCATACTATGCATTAACAGGTACTAACCCATCAACAACTACAACAACCTTAAAGCACTCTATATATAAGAGATCATACCCAGGTGGTACTGAAACATTATTATTTAATGTTATTAGTGATCCGCTTGTTAATACAGATACTGCTAACCCAGCGCTAAGCATTACACAGTACACAATTACTACACCGATAGCTCTTGATATAACTGATAGATTAGTTTATAGAGTACAAGCTCAAACAACCGATACAGACGGTGTAACAGTTGAATTCTATTATGGTGGTACAGACCACTATAGCTTTATTTCAACTGGTATATACCGTGGTGCTACTGGTACATCAGGCTACTCTGGTTATTCTGGTACGTCTGGTTACTCTGGTACATCTGGTACGTCTGGTGTAAGTGGCTACTCCGGTACATCAGGCTTTAGTGGTTACTCTGGTACATCAGGTACATCTGGTATATCAGGTTACTCCGGTACATCAGGCTTTAGCGGTACATCTGGTATATCTGGCTACTCTGGCACATCGGGTTATTCAGGCTACTCTGGCACATCTGGTATATCAGGTTACTCTGGTACATCAGGTACATCTGGTATATCAGGTTACTCTGGTATATCTGGCTACTCTGGTACATCTGGTATATCTGGCTACTCTGGCACATCGGGTTATTCAGGCTACTCTGGCACATCTGGTATATCAGGTTACTCTGGTACATCAGGTACATCTGGTATATCAGGTTACTCTGGTATATCTGGCTACTCTGGTACATCTGGTATATCTGGCTACTCTGGTACATCTGGTATATCAGGTTACTCTGGTACATCAGGCTACTCTGGCACATCTGGTACATCAGGCACATCTGGTATATCAGGCACATCTGGTATATCAGGCTTCTCTGGTACATCAGGCTGGTCTGGTACGTCAGGCATTTCTGGTTATTCTGGTATATCAGGTTGGTCAGGCTACTCTGGTACATCAGGCTGGTCTGGTACGTCAGGCATTTCTGGTTATTCTGGTACATCTGGTACATCAGGCTGGTCTGGTACGTCTGGTATAAGTGGCTACTCCGGTACATCTGGTTGGTCTGGCTACTCTGGTACATCAGGCTGGTCTGGTACATCTGGTATATCTGGTTACTCTGGTATATCTGGCTGGAGCGGTACATCTGGTATATCTGGTTACTCTGGCGTATCAGGCTTTAGTGGTACATCAGGTTGGTCTGGTACATCTGGTTACTCAGGCCCTGGCGCAAATCAAACCTTAAACACAACTTCAAATGTAGTGTTTGCTTCATTAAGTGCTGCTACATTATCAGCATACAATGTAAGTGTTACAGGTATATTAGCAATAGGCGATGTAACTGAAACTACAACCAATACGGGTTCAGCTCCTGCAGCTACTACAAACTACGATACATTAACACAAGGTATACAATACTATACATCAAGTAACGCAAATAATTGGACATTAAACCTTCGCGGTAATAGTACTACTACATTAAACAGTGTATTAGGCGTAGGTCAAACAGTTACAGTTGCTCTTGTTACTACTAACGGTGCTACTCCATACTATCAAACAGCAATACAAATTGATGGTAGCGTGGTAACGCCAAAATGGCAAGGTGGTTCAGCTCCTTCGTCAGGCAACGCAAATGCACTCGATGTTTATACAGTATCGGTGACTAAGACAGCCGCAACACCAACATACCTAGTATTAGCTTCCGTCGCGACATTCAAATAAGATTAGTCGCTTAACAATAAAAAAAGGCTAACCGTAAAACGTTAGCCTTTTTTGTGTTTAAACACTATTTAAAACAAATATATCCGTTTACACTTTAATCATCTAAACGCTTTAAACCAAACACTGACTTAGCTATATATTGAAATAGTTGTTCTCTTGAAACTGTATCAGTTGCACCAAGTTTAGTATACTTGTGTTGCCAAATTTCAATATCCTTTGTTATTTTATCTAAAACAGTTTTAAGTTCTTTTAATGCCTCATCTGTATGTTTTATTTCTTCTGGTGTTGCAGGATCAAACAAACCAACAAGCTGTGAACTTAATGCGGTTTTTGGTTGTTCAGGTTCAAGTATACTTTCTTTATCTTCTAGAGCTGTTTCACCACCGACACCACCATTATAACCTGTTTCATCTGTCCAGGTTTCTTTATAAACTTGATGGAAGTATTTTTCTACAAGTAATTTATTAAATTCTTCTTTAGCCATATTTGTAAATATTTATGGATTATTAGCAAAAATACACTATAATAATCATATGGGCATGTTCGACACAATTATAGTTAAAGATAAGCTACCCTGGACAGATGAAATGTGGGCAGAAGGGCTACCTAATAAATGTATAGAGTTTCAAACCAAAGACTTAGATAATAGTCTTGCTAACTATAAAATCGAAAATAGTAGACTTTTAATGCAAAAGTTTAAGGAACAGAAATGGACTGACCCAAAATCAAATAATGAGTTTAGTTTTGGTCGTTTAGAGCGGACTGGAGAATATTGGGAAGATCAAAACTATCACGGTAAGCTTAGCTTTTATGATTACTGTTCAAATGACAAGCCTGGTAATAATGACTGTTGGGTAGAGTTTACTGCAACATTTACAAATGGTCAGGTTGATAAGATTGAAGTAATTAACTTTGAAAAAAACGATAACACTGAACGTATTAAGAAGTTTAATGAGATAGCCGAAGAGATGCGACACAACAATAAACGTTGGATTAACAAGTACTTTTTTCGTACTAAACCAATACGCTGGATACGTGGATGTATACATAGAGCGTTATACAATACCGGTAATTTTTTTATAAGTTTAAGTTATAAGTTTTAAGTAAGTAATATCTTACATGGAGAACTTAACGTTTGAGTTTCATAATGAGCTTAACCCACAATTATGGGAAAGCGGCAAGCTAAAGCCAGAAATTAAAGATAAACTACTGGAAATAGCTCAAGCGTTTTTAGATACAATCGACATTGATATTGATGTTGAAGATATTACTTTAACTGGTTCATTAGCAAACTATAACTACACAAAGTATAGTGATTTTGACTTGCACATTATTACTGATTTCAAAGAGTATGATGTAAAACCTGAGTTACTTAAAGACTATTTTAATGCAAAGAAAACAGTGTGGAATTCAACGCGTAATATTACTATAAAAGGTTATGACGTAGAGGTTTACATACAAGATATAGAAGAACCTCACCATTCAACAGGAGTATACTCACTTAAAGATAGTGATTGGATAAAGAAACCAAACGCAACTAAAGAAAAGAAAGAAATAGACCTCTCATTAGTCAGCAAGAAAAAACAGTCAATGTTAGATATGATTAACTATGCATTGAGCGATGATTGTAATGTGGAATGTGCTGAAAAAACAAAAGAAAAATTCATGGAATTACGTAAAGCTGGTCTCGAGAAAGGTGGAGAATTTGCACCGGAAAACTTGGCTTTTAAAGAATTACGTAGATCAGGAGATATTGAGAGACTAGTACAAGGAGTGCTTGCTAAGAAAGACAGGGTTCTATCTTTAGATAGTATACAAGAAATGAGTTTCAAGAACTTTATCAATCTTAACGATAAACGCGGTCCAAGACATCAACAGTTAGGTGCTGGTTTAAAGAAATTAGGCAATTTGGGTACTGGTGAAGTAAAAAACATCGGTATGGTAGCACAAATGCACAAAAAGAAAAAAGAAGATACTACAGCGGTGCATATGTTAAAGAAAAAACACACGGGCGGGGCACCTATAACTAACGACCAAGCACAAAATATTATTACAAGATATAATTTGGATATTAACAAAATTAAATCCGGCCACCCTCGTAAACTCAGCACTAGTAACATAGAGATAGGATTTAATCCGCAGACAAACGCCTTTTATTTACGTAAATATTAAATACCTACATGAAGAGCTTGAATACATTACAAACTAAGTATGAACTATCATACGTTACAGAAGCTGTAAACGAATTATATTTTAAGAAGTTATTTGAAGCAATAGCTACTCCAACACCTGTTGCACAACCTGCACCAGCTGCTGCTCCTGCTGCAACTACCCAGGCTCCTGTAGCTTCTGCAGCTCAACAAAAACCTGCAGCTGCACCTGCACAACAAGCACCTGCACCTGCACAACAAGCACCTGCACCTGCACAACAAGCACCTGCACCTGCCCAACAAGCACCTGCACCTGCAACTGCACAACAAGCACCTGCACCTGCAACTGCACAACAAGCTGCTCCACAAACCCCTCAAGATTTAGAAAAAGCAGTTGAAGCAGATCCAAAACAATTACCTGGTTTAATTCAAACTTTAGTTAATAACGTTAAACAAAACCCTCAAGCATTAGCAGCTTTACAAGCAGCTGTTGCAAAAAACGATGTAAAAGCAGTACAACAACTAGCTGCGCAATATGCCCCTAAAGAAGAGGAAACGTTCGTTAGTGAACAAATTGATTATATTCTAGAACATGTCGACACACTTTCTAATAAAGACGAAGTACGTAGAGGTTTACAAGAGTATGTAGAGTCTGGTGGGGACGTAAAAGTACTCAGACGGTATGATGAAAAGTATGATGAAAATGTACTAAGTGTTTATAAAGAATATTACCTACAAGAAGGTATATGGGACGCTATTAAATCTGTAGGTAAAGGTATTTGGCAGGGTATTAAAAATGTAGGTGCTGCAGCAGCACCTGTTATAGGTAAATACGGTCCATGGGCTGCATTAGGCGCTTTAGCTGGTGGCCCATTAGGGGCTATGGCTTTACCTTTGTTAGCAAAAGCTCTCGGTGGTAAGGGTGGAGAAACTACAGCAAATAAGCCAGAAGAACAAAAATTAAAACCTATCAGTAAAATGACTGCAGTCGATCTTTCAGGTGTAAGTGATGAAAAATATAGTTCACTTCCATTAATGGCAGTAAAAAATAAATTTAAAGTACTCGATCTTACACCTGAGGAAGAACAAGATATTGAAAAGGGTGCTACACTTAACATAACAGACAAACAAGACAATACAGTACAGTTTACGTATAAAAACGGTTTATTATCGTTTATAAAAGTATCGGGTGGTTCTGATGCAGCTCCTGCTCCTGCACCATCTACTACACCTGCTCCAACACCTCCTTTACTCACTCCTACTCCTCCACCTGTTACTGCTACTCCACCTCCAGTTGCACCAAAACCACCTGTGGTTAGAAAGCGTAAAGCAAAACCTGCTACTATAAACGTTAAGGATAATTTATATACTCCTGCACAAGTAAAAAACGCAAAAAATAGAATAGCTAAAAAACAATATAACGGTAAAGAAGAGTTAATGAATCTTCAAAAAATTGCAAAAAACCCAAAGCGCGGAAAAAATGAACTACCGGTAGGGGAAAAAGCGTTTATGTCTTTAGCAAATAAAATCATAAACGAAATGCACAATACTTCTGGTGCTATACCGATTGAAAAAGCTAATGGCTAATGAATGAGTACTGTTGTACAGCAATCCATTCTTAATAAGAACAGAAAAGATAAGTTTTTACTTGTCTTAAACTTGCCACCTATTCTTAGATCTTCTAACAAACCCGATCAAGGAGATCGTTCAAATAAGTTTATAAATCAAGATTCATTACAGTATTCCATTTATGGTACTGTAGTACCTGAAACTACTGTTCCTGAAGTAGAATTGGCATTTTCAGGTCAAACTGCTAAAGTTACGAGTTATAACAGAAATTCATATAAATCCGTTACTGTAAACTTTACCGTAGATAACCAATTTAATAATTGGTGGGTGTTGTGGTATTGGCTTAATGTTCTCAATGATTCTAAAGAAAGTTCTTATAATTTTAGCGAATTAGGAGATACAGATCCTTTTATCAACCTTACCAATTATCAAACTAATATTACTATATTCGGATTAGATGAGTACAACAACAAAGTTATACAATGGGATTATATAAGAGCGTTTATAACAAATTTAGGGGAAATTACCTACAATTATAGAGATGGAGATCAAATTGAATCTTCATTTACATTTGCGTTTGGCCAGCTTAACGCTCAATTACTTTAATAAAATCAGTGTTTTGGCGCCGGAATCTCATAAATAATATTAAGTAACACTTAAATATTATGGCACAACGTACTATACAATCTCCGGGCGTACAGATTAATGAAATCGACCTATCCACAAGAGCAGTAACACCAGTCGGTACTAATGTTTTAGTAACTGGTTTTGCACCACAAGGTCCGACTTATGAAATAGTTGAATTAGCATCTCTTAGCGATTTCCAAACTGTTTTCGGTACACCTACAAATGCTGCAGAACGCTATTTTTATTATGCAGTAAATCAACTCTTTACAGCTGGTAATAATCCAACTATTAAAGCAGTACGTATTCCATATGGCAGTGGTAGTGGTGAAGGTACAGCAAGTCAATACAGTGCATTAGCATTTCCAGTTGTTGCAATTCCGTCAAATACAACTCAATACCCATTAAGTGCTGCAGCAAACGGTACTATTCCATTAAGTTCTGCACAAGGTTACTATTTCGGTGAACCAGCACTTGTTGCTTTAACACCTGATCAATACTCCACAATTTCTCAAGGCGGCCTCAATTGGTCTTCAACGACTGGTAATGTAGCGTTAAGCAGTTTCGTAGTTTCTGGTAGCAACGTAATAACCGATCTTGGTAAAGCTGGTATGGTTGTAGTTAATGTTGCTAAGACAACAATTGATGATAACTTCCAAGGTTACTACCTTAACTTAGCTGACGCTTTCAGCAATAATCCAACATCTGATTACGATGATGCAGTATCTATTAGAACAATTGGTAGCACATATTTTATTGATGGTCAACAAGCTGTTGATACAAATTATATAACAATACCACAAACACGTATTGGTTTTACATTAAGTGCAGCTTATTTACCAAGTGTTGATAGCCTTTCACACGATATCGAAAATATACCTACATTTAATATTGCTGCTTCAGGTTATAGTGACAATGTAGTTCTTTCGTTGTTTAGATTACGCCCTTCACCATTCTCACAAAATACAACAACATTACAGTATGTATTACAAGAAGGTTATGCAGGTTCATTCTACGCAAACCGTACACAGCAAGATCCAAAAGGTGGTCAACCAACCTCACTATTCTTACAAACAGTTGCTAACAACGCTTCAAACAACATTGAAGTATATATTAACCCATACATCTCATCCTATACAAATTGGTTAGATAATAACGGTAACTCAACAAAACGTGTAAGAGTATTTAAGACAAATACATTAACTACAATAGCAGCTACTTCAAATACAGATCCTGATTATACATTCTATACTCAAGCTTCTGCATATCTAGCACATGCTCCTACTTCATTCTTACCTGCTAACGAATTATATGCATTAGGTGTATATGCAGATAGCCTACCATCAAATAGCACAAAAGTTATTGGTGACTTAGGCTCAAAGCTTGACTACGTTTTAAATCAAGCTGAAAACACCGATGTAGTTGACATTGACATTACACTTGATGCTGGTTTATCAACAATTGCAGCAATTCAAGCATACAATGCTTCACCAGAGTATGATGATACTTCAATACCATCAGGTCTTATGTCTGACCTTGAAGATCTGACCGACTCAAGCGGTAACCCAGTAAGCAATACAGCAACACAAGCTTGGACATCTATAACAAATCAATTTGTAGATTTTGCAGCAAATCGTCGCAAAGATCACATCTTTATTTCTGACCCATTACGTCATATTTTTGTAACTGGTAAGAACTACAAGACTCTTAATAATAAAGAAAACGACTTCTCACAAAACATTTACTGGCCTCTACGTAACCTTTACGGAGCATTCAACACAAGTTATGCTACCGCATATGCTAACTGGGCACAGCAAGTAGATATTTTTACTTCTCAATCAGTCTGGTTACCATTCTCTGGTTATGCAGCAGCAATGATTACAGCAAGCGATTCAAATAATTACTTCTGGACACCACCAGCTGGTTTAAATAGAGGTATCATTAATGGTTTAACTGATATTGGTGTTAACCCACAACAAAAACAACGCGACTTACTTTACAAAGTATCTCTTAACCCTGTAGTATACTTCCCAAATGAAGGTTACTCAGTATTCGGTCAAAAGACACTATTAAAGACACCAAGTGCGTTTAGTCGTATTAATGTACGTCGGTTGTTCTTATATCTAGAAAAGACAGCTTTACAAACATTAAAGTATTTTGTATTTGAACCAAATACAACATTTACTCAAAGTAGAGTTGTTAACACATTAACACCTGTATTTGAATTAGCTAAGAACACACAAGGTTTATACGATTACTTAATTGTATGTAACAGTACGAACAACACGCCGAGTGTAATTGATGACAATACATTAGTTGTCGACATTTACATTAAGCCGGTTCAAGCTGCAGAGTTTATATTAGTAAACTTCTATGCAACTAAGACTTCACAAAACTTTAACGAGCTTTTATAACCTTAACATAAGTATTTAATATGTCACAAACTATACAAGATTTTTATAGAGTAGCACAAGCACGCGGATTTGCTCGTGATTTCATGATGAGAGTCCGCTCAATAGGTGATGCAGCATCACAATCAAGTGCATTCAACGAAGATGATTTTGTATATATTACTACAAAGTCGTTACCTGACCGTCAAATCACTAATCAAAAAGTACCATACATGGGTTTAAACTTTAATGTACCAGGCACTGTTGATTATACAGGTTCAGATGGTTGGAACGTTAAGTTCTATAATGATCGTAACGGTATTATTCGTCAAAAGCTTGAAAATTGGCAAATCAATGGTGTATTTGATGATGCTACAAGTACTGGCGATCTTTCGTTACGTGGTACAGATAAGGTTATACAATTAGACTTAATTGATGAAAGTCAAAAAGTACTTAACACATACAAATTATTTGGTGTGTATATTATAAACCTCGGTGCAGTAGATGGTTATGATAATGCTGGTGCTGGTAAACCTCTCGATTTTACAGCAAAGCTTGCTTATCAATACTGGAGACATACAGTTAGCCCTGCAACTGCTTAATATTAAGTTTATTACAAAGCCCTGGTTAAATCCAGGGCTTTTTTTATGTTCAACCATTAAGTATTAATAATGGCGAGTACAACAGATTCAGGTATAGCTTCATTTTATCAAACAGCAACTAGACGTGGGTTTGCACGTACCAATCTGTTTAGAATAAATTCAATATCAAGAAACTCTAGTACTAATCCAGGTAATAATACAGACATATATACACCTATACAAAACACTGAAAACTTGTTTTTATATGCTCAAGATGGCATTATACCATCACGTAATATATCTGTTACATCTGTAGATTTTAAAGCATTTAAATACAATATACCAATGGTTGCTAGTTACCCTGAAGCAGCAGGTTCTTGGTCAGTTACGTTTTTTTGTGACAGAGATTATATATTGAGAAACGTTTTTGAGCAATGGTCGGTTGATACGTTTGATGAGCATACTTCTTTATCAAATCAACCTAATTGGTGGGATTGTAATGTAGTGTTGGACTTAATTAATAATTCAGGCCCTAACGATATAAACACGCATCCAGCTGTTCGTAGATATACGTTAGTTGGTGCTTTTCTACAAAATGTGGGCAGTATGAAATATGAAGTTAAATCTGGTGGTGATATAGCAACAATGCAAGCTAATCTAGGCTTTCAATATATAACATCAGAAGACTTATTAACACAGTAGGTGTAAGTATTATACATATATGGGCGTTGTTTATGGGCAATCAATTAGAGATTTTTATAGAACTGCAACCGAACGCGGGTTTGCAAGAGATTTTCAATTTAGAATAACAGCGTTTAGGGTAAATGGCTTAGAACTTGATACTAATAGTTTAGTATTTTTAAAAACTGCTAATTTACCTGGTAAAACTATATCAACAATATCTACTCCTTATATGGGACTAGATTTTCAAATACCTGGTAACGTAAAGTTTGATAATAACAATAACTGGACAGTAACTTTTTATTGTGATCAAAGTTACGATCTAAGAACGTTATTGGAAGGTTCAATGTCAGATACTTTTGATGAATCTCAATCTTCTGGTGATATGGAGCCAAGAGATTTGACCGAAAACATTATACAAATCTCTTTAATAGATGATCAATTAGAAGAAGTGAGAGTTTACAACTTGTTAGGTGCATTTATAACAAATATAGGTGAAATAAAATACAATTTAACCGGGGCAGGGGCTGTACAAGAAGTTACTGCTAGTATAGCTTATCAGTACTGGACTACGGAGCCTAGTTCTGGTATAGCATCAGGTTTTAGTTTACAGAGCTTAATTGTAGGACAAGCTACAGCAGCAGTTAACAACGTTATTAATAGTTTAATAACCAATTTAGGAGGTAGGTAATGGCTACTATAATAGGCTCTAACGCTAACGTAAATAATTCTGGTTCTGAGGTAGGTACATTTGTACAGTTTTTGAGTAACCCAGCAACTCAAATACCTCTAGATTCTAATTTTCTTATTAGTTTTGACCCAATACCACCCGCTTTAAATAGTGGTACTGACTTATGGAAAAATTTAGAATATAATTGGAATGTAGCACCTACCCTAAACTCTTTGATAGGTCAAACACAAAAACAAACAGTGTTTGGTAATTCAGTATGTTTATTTGCTCAAGCTATTGACATACCCGGGGAAGCTGTAGGAACTGAAAGAGCATCTACACCGTTGGGTGGAGCCGCTGGTGGCTTGATACCTGGTGTTGTTAGCACATCACGGGCGGCGTATAACGATTTAACTATAAGTTTTCTTGAAACAAACCAATCATTCATTGACTTTTTTATACGCCCGTGGATTACGTTAGTAGGGCATTATGGTTTAATAGTAAGAGATAGTGCTTCTCCGCAAAACGTAAAAACAGACATAACAGTAGTACATTTTGATAAAAACGATAATCAAACTAATGGTGGAGTGAGAAGGGTTTTTACTTTTTATTCATGCGCTCCTGTTAATATAGGAGATTCTAAATATTCATACGGTAAAGCAGAAATAAGAGTAGAGCCGGTAAAATTTGTATATAACAATTACAAGATATCTTACATGCAAAATTAAGGTAACTGATTTTTCAGCATACCAACGTAAGTCAATACAATGTCGTTTACATACGGAGTTAAATTACCTGGATTTAATAATAAAAAAATATGGGTAAAAGAAGTTACAGCTAAAGATTACAAAGACCTGGTTAAATCCCTTTATAACAACGACCCTACAGAGTTCTTACATCATTTAAATCAAGTAATTGAACACGTTTCCCCTGGGATATTACAGGAAGGACTCAATGTTGTAGATAAGATTATACTTTTATTACAAATACGTTCAATATGTATAAGTCCTGATCTTAAATTGAAAGCAAACTGCACAGATACGAAAAAAGAGTTTGAATATACAGTAAAAATAGAAGATTTAATATCTAAATTAGAAAATATAAGTTATAATCGAACAGTTACACATGAGGATACTATAGTAAACCATAGTATTATTAAAGCTAAAGATGAAATATACTTTGTAGGTCTAGAAACTGAACGGTATTTCAGTTATACACTAGCTTCCTGTATAGATTCCTTATCGATTAGTGATAAGACTGTAAATTTTAAAGAACTAGAATTTAATGATAGAATTAAAATTGTCGATACATTGCCTTTTTTAATAACCACTAAAATATATAAATCGATTACTACTGTAGAGGAAAATCTCAACAATATTAAACTGTTGGTAATACTATCTCCTTTTACAAGAAAATATGTAGTAAACCTACCAGTGTCAACAAATACAAACGTGTTGTTAGATTTTTGTAAACTGGTCTTTAATGATGATTTAATAAACCTATATAAATTAAACTTAAGTTTGGTAAGCAAAGCTAATTTTACCCCGGATTATGTTGATAGTATAACTCCAGCTGAACAATTATTGTACTGGACTTTATTTGTGCAGCAAGTTGAAAAAGAAAACTCAGAATCAAACACAATGTTGCAAAACAAACAAGCAACTGCACCCGGTTTTGATGGTAAAGCAATAGATTTGAACTTAAGAACACCAAGTGAATTTACTTGATATACACACTTGCAAACGTAAATTAGTATTATGAGCAATAACTTTAATGACATACTATCCGTACTAGATACAATTAATAGAGAAGTATCGGTACCGATCTATATACCAAGTCTCAAAAGAGATGTAAAGTTTAAAAGCATAAGCACCGGTCAACAAAAGAGTATATTAAAAGCTGCGGTTGACAACCCTGTTTTTCAGACTAGATTTACTATAGCGTTTTATGCGTTAATTCAAGAAAACTGTCTTGAAAAAGATGTAGTACCACTATTAACCACTCTTGATGCAGCATGTATTGCAATACAGTTTAGAGTTAGTACAGCAGGTACAGATTATACTATTCAACAAAATAATCGTAAGTTTAACGTAAACCTACAAACCGTTATAGATAAAATTAAAAGCAACGACGTTACGCTAAACGCAGACACAGTAACAGAAACACCTTTTACTGTACAAGTAGGTACACCTTTATATGTTGATCAATTTAATTTAGAAAAACAACTTCGTGAAAAAAACACAAACGATCAACAAGTAATAAACACTCAACTTACAGATACGATAGGAGATGCGTTTGTTGGAGAAGTATCAAAGTTTGTAAAGAATGTAACTGTGTACTACAATAATGAAACACAGCAAATAGATTTTACCACATTACCTTTTGCAAAAAGACATGCATTATTAGAAAAAATGCCAAGCACCGTTGTTAAAGGCGTATTAAAGTATATGGAAAAGTATGTAAATATACAGAAGGATATATTAACAGTTACAGGTACGGATATAGAGAACGGTGAAGTGGTTAGCGATCTAGTGTTATTAGTAGATAGTGCTTTGTTTGTTGTTAGCCAATAATGCTTAAGGTACATTCAGTACCTAAGTATTTAGTATATGGCAAACGAGGGAGATAAGAAAACCCCAGCTTCAGGCATACCACCTGATGTGGCTGCTGCTTTAAAAGCAAAGCCCACCCCAGTTATACCACAAAAGTGGTTAGACGAGATGCTAAAAAACACTAAGGATATCCCTACTCAGCTTAAAGCATTAGTACAAATAGTAAGCGATACACAATTAGCCAGCAATCAAGCAAGTTTAAGTACAATAAATCAACTAAACAAAACTCTAGGGCCTAGTTTGCAAAACGCTTTCGTAGAAGCATTAAGAAAATACGATAAAGACGAAAAAAATTCAGAAAGCGCTAAAGAAGAAGACAAGAAATATAAAGATAGAAAAAAAATAAAAGATAAAGAACAGGACGAAAAGCAAAAAAAAATAACAGATGATTTAAGTAATAAGCTTGGAGATAAAGTTAAATCGACTACTACTAAGACACCAGGTCCTGAAGATTTGTCAGGTGCTGAAGCAGCGGAAGCATCTTTAGCGTCAGTACAGGTACAGCCAGTAACTATCGAATCTATAAGTGCACCTGCTTTAGAATCGTTAAAGTCTATTCTTTCCCCTTTAGCAAGTGAGGGGGTAGACAAGGAAGCAAAAAAGAACCAGGCTTTAGAACCAAAAGCCGGGGAAGGTATAATAGCTGCGTTAGGCAAAAGTTTGGGAGCAGGTATCAAAGCTCTTGCTGTTGGTGTTGGTGGTGGTATAGCTGCATTAGGGGAAGGTATTGGTGCGTTTTTAACAGGTTTAAGTGTTGGTCTTACAGCTTTAGCGCCAGCATTAATAATTTTAGCTGACCCGTTAGTGTTAGCAGGTATGGCTATATTAGTAGGTGCTATTATAGGGTTAGGGTATGCTTTAAGAGTAGCAGCTCCTGCAATAGCCGCTACCATGCCGTTTTTTGAAAAATTAGCTGAAGTACTTGGTAAAGTATTAATGCATGCCCTAGACAAAATACCTGATATGATTAAAGCAGTAGGTGTCGCTATTGGTACAGTATTAACAATGGCGGGCCCGATTATTATAGAACTAGCAAAAATAATTGGCGGTACATTAATAAATGCTATAAAAGTAATAGGTACAGAAATTGCTGCAGTTTCTGCAATAGTACTACCTTATATAACAACTATTGTTAAAGTCGTTAAAGAAGCTATAGTACAACTCGCGCCGTTTGCAGTACAGCTCGTTAAAATTGTTAAAGATGCTATTGTACAGATAATGCCATCCATAGTACAACTTGCTACAATCATTAAAGATACTTTAGTAACTGTAATGCCTTATATTGTTGAACTCGGTAAAATAATAAAAGACGTATTAGTAACAGCATTTGAAACGTTAAAACCAATTATATTAGCTCTTATACCTGTAATTGAAGAAATAGCTACATATCTGGGAACAACACTTGTTGCGGCAGTCAAATACGTCGGGCCAGTGTTAATAAATCTTAGTGAAGCTATAAAAGAAGTAATATCTGGTATCAGTGCATTTTTGAATGGTATCGTAACGTATGCAACTAATTTAGTTAATAAGATTTCAGAAGTAATAGAGTCCGGTATAGACGGTATATCTCATATAGTAGATTCAATAGGAAACACTATACAAGGCACTATTCAAGCAATTGGTGATTCTATAATAGGTATTATAACAACTGTTACTAACAGTATAGAACAACTTAGTAATATAAGTGGTGATAAGTTAAAAGACACAGCTTCCGGTATTACTGCAGTGGCTTTAGCAATGGCTGGTTTTGGTGCTAGTGCAGTAGCGGGCGGTGTTGGTAATTTAGTTGGCGGTTTACTATCTAAAGTTGGCGGTCAAAAACCACCACTTGAGCAGTTATTAGCTATAGGCGAACAAGCAAGCAATTTTGATAAAATTGCAATCGGTCTCGGCGCATTAAAAGTAACATTAAATGAATTTGGTTCTATAAAAGTTGATTTAGACCCTGTAAAAAAGTTTATTGGTGCTATAGGAGAACTTAAAAACGTACTTTCCCCTACAGCAGGTGGTATTATAAGTGGGTTAGTATCTAGCAAACCTGAAGAAAACCCAATTCAACAATTAATAGCTGCAGGTAAACAATCAGAACACATTTCATTACTAGCGCTTGGTGTAGATACTCTTAAAGATAGTTTACAGTCAATAAGTGAATTAAAAGTAAATTTAGACCCAGTTACCAGTTTTATAAACACAGTAAACGGAACAGATTTAGCTAAAATGGTTGCTCTGTCTACTGCTTTATCTGTTTTACCACCAGCGGCTGTTGGATCCACTAATACCGGTACAAATACAAGACCAGCGGCTGTTGGATCCACTAATACCGGTACAAATACAAGACCAGCAGCTACACTATCTTCTAAACAAACACAATTTTTTATTGCTAATGAACCTGTAGTGTCAGGTACTCCGTTATCTGATAAACAGATAACAACAATGGACCAAGCAATTAGTTTTGGTAATGTTTATCCGCCATATGTAATGGCTCAATATAATAAACAAAAAGCGGAAAAAAATCAACCAGCAGCAAGTGTAGCAACAACTGAATCAGCTAAATTAAATAAAATAACAAATAAACCGGAATCTGAAGGGGTAAAAATTACTCCTTCTTTAAGGTTGCAAGAGTTGCAGTTAAAATCTTCAGAAAAAGTAATTCAAAAACTAGAAGAACTAATTAAAACAGTAGGCCCTGCTTTAGCTGCTAACAAATCTACCCCTGCAAGTAGCAATACAACCACTTCTATAATTAACAATAGTAATACCAATAATGTACAAAATGGTGGAGATGGTAATACTAATAGAGATATACCTTATATAGAACGTAATAAATATAGACAAGATATGATATATTCGAGAGGTTTACTATAATACAATGGCAACAGCAGCTACTAACAATTCAAGCACCTATTCTCCTAATTCAACAGGATATAGCTTTAGCCCGCCCGGTTATCAAGGATTGTTATTTAATTGGAGTGCACCGCCAGATAAGTTAGGCGCGCCTATACTAACACCTAATGTAGGTGTAATTGACGTGTTTAATGAGTTTGATTGGACTGTATCCCCTAGAGCAGCTCGACAAATAGTACCACGCGCTATTCTTACTGAATACAGACAGACACAATCTAGTGAATTAAGGGGCTTTTTATATAGTATTAGAGGTGCAGCAAGTAATTTAGCTATAGCCGGTGCTATAGGTGCGCAGCCTTTAAACGGGTTTACACAAAGTGTAGGTCAAGAAGTTAAAACTGCAGGTACCGTTGTAGGACAAAATAGCATAGGTAGTACTATAGTTACTGCATTAAATTCAACGGTTGATAAAGCAACAACCCTATCCACTCAAGCTTTAGAGCAAGTACAGAACGCAAATTTCGTACCACAGAGCCCTTCTGATGCTGCAGACGCTTTAAACCCATATAACGGTTTGTATTCTGTAGAGGAAACCGGTTTCACATATATATTACCGTATTACAGCTCAACAAACATGGTAGATGTTAACAATAGTTGGGGTAATGCAGGCGGTTCAATACCAGGATTAAGTAAAATGGCTAGCGGTGTAAGCAAAATTGCTAAATCTCTAGTAGGGGCTGGTGGTAGTACTTCTACTAGTACTGCTGGTACCGGAGAAGGTGGTATAGGAGAAGCTATTGGTGGTATTAGTGATATAGCTGGTGGTGGTATGGATATGTTATATGGAGCAGCTGCAGGTTTACACGGTAATAGTGCAAAAGAAGATCTTAGAATGTTTAATGGTACTAGTGCTGAAGAAGGTGCAAAGTTTACATTCTTTTTATACAATACTATAGGTAGCGATATAACAACACTACAATGTAATTGGGATTTTTGCTACATAATAACATATCAAAATTTACCTAATAGAAAAGGTATAAACTTTTTAGACGCTCCTTGCTTGTATAGAATAGACATACCGGGGTTTAAACAAATACCTTTAGCATATTTAAACAGTATTAGTATTGAAAATGTTGGTAATACTAGACTGGTTAATTTAACTGACGGTACGGTTGTAACTGTAGACCAGGCAGCTTCTGGAGATCCCAATATTAAGTTAATGCCAGAAGCTTATAGAGTAACACTCGAATTTAAAGGTGTATTAAAGAACACTCGCAACACGTTCTTATTTAATGCTGATCCTAGTCAAAAAATAACCATAACTACCAAATCTACATCTGCTTATTAAACATGAATCAGACCCCTTTAAATCAAAATGATATAGGTAATTTACCTTCTCTTGAGAGTTTTAGGTACGAAAATATTTTTAACGTTTATCAAAACGACAATAATAATTATTTTTACAATATTTTATCTAAAACCAATTTTCCTTCTAATATAGAGGAGGCGTATTATAGTGTTTATGTAGTTCCTTCAAATTATATGCCATACACACTTATTTCTTATAACTTGTATGGTACAACACTACTTTGGTGGTTAATATGCTCAGTTAATCAGATACAAAACCCTGTACATTTTCCAGCAGCAGGTACTCATTTAAAATATTTAACCCCTGCGTATGTAAGGTCTATTATCGCTCAGCTCAGTAATACTACCAACTCTTAATGGCTCAAGCACCATCAACAACAAGAATACGTCTTAACGACCAAACATACGAGTTTGGTCTGATGTTGTTTAATTCAAAAGACACTTTTTTTGGCATTAATACAGCAGCATTAGTGAAACTCTCTATACAAGAAGATTCTAGAGACTGGTTTAAACGGGGTTATGTTATTATTAATAATAATGAAAACATAATTGAACGTAGACCTAATGAACGCATATCTGCCGCAGCAAATTATAAATTTCGTAATGATGGAAGAGACTTACTATTAGTTAATATAAAACCCGTATATGATAACCCATCTAAAAGTCTTGAAATGGATGCTTTTCCTTCTCAAGGTTGGGAGTTAAAATATATATTTTCTGTATATGACGTAGAAGATATACCAGGTAAACTACCAAACGAAAAAAACATTAAGCTATATTTTTGGGAATTAGACTATCAGTTATTTGCAGAATCAACATCAGTAGGTTGGAATAGTAATATAGCTTTATACAACCTTAACCCGTCGTTAAACGGTAAATCTAGTGTTCTTTCTGATAATGACCGTAAAGTACCGACTGGTTTAATTTTAAAAAGTTTAATAGAAAACACTTTAAATGCTAGAAGTGGTATACAAACATTCAGTCAGTTTTGGGATCCTGGTGCAAGTAAATTATTTTATAACCCCCCCACCAATAATAGTGCTATAGATGATTTAGATTATGTATTTAACAGACATGTAGCTAGCAAAAAATTCGGCTCTGTCGACGGTGATGTACCTCTATTATATAGAGATCGTTTTACGAAAGAATGGACGCTAACATCTTTATCAACAGAACTATCCTTAGCAGTAGCTAGTAAAGCAGCAGGGCCGTGGCAGTTGGAACAATTATTTTTAACATCGTCAACCCCTACCGGTGTTACTATACCATCTTTATTAAAAACACCTCAATCTAGAGCATCATATCTTAACTTGAATTTAGGTGGTACTAGTACCGTAACTAATTATCAGTTTGTTGATATGGCTGCAATAGATAATGCTTTTATGCTTATTAATATGCCGTGCGCAAGCAATAACATAAAAAACAAACAATTTAGTGTAGACTATGCTGACAATACGGTAGATAGTATAAAAAGTTATTTTCAAAACAATTATGTACAAAAGTTTTCAAATTACGACGCACCTACTGCTTTGTTATCTTTAAATAAAACTAAAACTGAAAACATATCGTATAAGGAAACATACTCATACGGGGCTACTAAACTTGAGAGATACCCAGAATCAAGAAATGCTATACTTAAAACAGGTTTCTTCTTGAATCAGTGCTTACACTTTACTGCACCTGGCACCACTTTACGTAAATGTAACAGGTTTATCGGATTGGACAGACAAATAGGTGCAGTAGATGCCGATTTTGATGAGAAATTTCTCGGTCAATGGTATGTTATTAAAGTAGAACACGTTTTTACAGCAAATTCATACACAAACAACGTAACCGCGGTAAAACCACATGCGGATAAAAACACTCGTATACCTGACGACGTGCTGTAACAACGATGATATAGGGGTAAGTATAATAAATGGCTACAACAGTTGTAAGAACATTTAATCTTTATAACACTACATTCTATTGGAATGGATACAGTGTAGCTAGTCACGATACAGAGGTAGGTATTGCTGAGGCATATTATATAACTCAGTTTTCATCTAACCCTATAGGTTCACAAATAGACTTTTTTACAGAGTTTGCAGGTGGTTCTAGTGTAAATCTATCGTTTAGCTTAAGTGGCAATACCATATATAGTTTAAGCTATTTATGGAGCAAGTATTGGTGGGATGAAGCTATATATTATTCTAATAGCTTAGTGTTAAGCGCTATTTCTATAAGCAAACCTTCATACTATCAACCGTTTTCAGAGTCGGTAGGTAGTTTATACTATATTTCTTATTATAACAATTTAAACAACACTCAAACTGTTCCTTATAATACTTTGCTAGAATGTCTGTTATCGCCAGGAATATCCAGCGCAATAAAGGGTTTCTATACAACAGCTAATAAGCTATTTACAACAAATATATCTAATATAGGGCCTAAAGGTACGGATACGGCACCTAATAACGGTAACTTAATTATGGCGGATACTGATTTAAATAGAAGAATTGTATCCAACTCTCAACTTTACAACACGGTTAATAGTACGTATCCAGATTTAAGCGCATTTTTACCGTTTAATAATATAACAATAGGTAACCTTATAGCACCGTATGGATGGTATGCAGAATTACAGTATGAAGATTCTAGTTTGAGTAATAATAATACTATATTTGTTGATATGTCCAATAGAACTTTAGCTTCTCAAACTCAACTTACAACTATAACATTAAGCGCATAATATGAAAACATTTCCATCAATATATTTGGGTGTTGTAGTACAAAATAATGATCCAGAGTATCGTGGTAGAGTAAAAGTTTGGGTACCACATGCTAATTCAGGGGTTTATAATAAATGGGCTGCTCTTAAACAAGACCGCACATTTAAGTTTCCAGGTATTAATATAGACTCTGATTTGAGTTTAATTATAAACGATCTAAAGGATAGTTTACCTTGGGCTGAGCAGTGTAGTCCGTTAATGGGTGAAAATGCTTCCGGTACATATAATGCTTATACGGACAAGTCTACTGTTTCTGACGCAGAATACCCTTATAGTTTATCAGGTACAAATTTTTCAAATTCTTATGCTCAATTTAACTTAAACCAGGAGCGTATGGGAGAGAAACCTGGCTTTGTGTATGAAAAGTATAACATGAGGCCGGTAGATGCGTTTACTGATACTACTGCAAATAAAACTAATAACGTAAACCCTACAGGTACACAGTATCGTCCATCAACATATTCAAATGCCGCTAAAGGTGTATTTTCTATACCAAAAGTAGGCGCTCATGTATGGGTGTTTTTTAGAGACGGAATACCGACGTATCCGGTTTATATGGGTACTTCTTTAGGTGGAGATGATTTTGCTAGTATATTTAATACTACAGATGGTGACTATCAAGATTACCCACAAACATTTGAAAGTTTAGGTAAAAATACAAGAAACAATGAAGATCTAAATACTGAAACATACCGCAACAAAATGGTTATTAATCAGCGTGGTGCTGCTTTAGAAATTGTTAACACAACAGATAGAGAATCATTTAAAGTTACACACTTTGCGGGCGGGTTTTTAGAATTCAACAACAAATATAATTCTTTATTTAGCCCTAAAAACCTACAACTTTTAACATTAAGAGATAAGTTTGAAACAGTAAAAGGTCACAATAACCTTTGGGTAGGTAGAGATTTTGATAATATAATACAAGGTGATTATTTTGTTAAAACCGGCAACCTAAATCAAGCTGCTATGGCTAACTGGGTTACAGCTTACACCGCTATAGCTAATATATTAGCTTTACCGGAAAGTGATGGTTCAAAAAACACTCTAGCTGCAACAGTAGCCGCCCAAGCACAAGCTTTAGCTGCTGCTGAAGCAGAGTTAGGTTTTGGTGGTAATTATATTGAAACTGTAACCAAACATAAACTCGTTAACATAGGTTTAGTGTTTAATCAATTTGCAAGCACAAGATATAACGGTACAGCTAAAACAATTACGCAATATTATAATAATACAGGTACAGCTACTACAACTATACCCGCTATAGAATATACACACATAGATGATATGCCTGGTGGTAATTACACTGTAACCGCTGGTAATAGATATAATTTACTAGTGGGTTCTGGTGGTATAGATATTAAAACAACAGGACCAGTTAATTTGGGTGGTACTATACTAGCAGTTGCAGGTAAACAAGTTAATATTGCGTCTTCAGATGATACTAACATTGATGGTGGTACTAATTTATCGGTTATAGCTAATATAATGACTTTGAGAACACGTAATCGGCAGCAAGTATTAATTGATGACAATTTGGGAGTAAGTCAAAATGTAGTAATCGGTGGTGGTCAATATCTTAAAGGAGAAACATATTTACAGCATGTTACTGCACCGGTAGAATTTCAAGTTACAGAGTCTACCAAAATTACAGATACTGGAGCACAAATTAGTAAACCAGGTGGTGGCATAATATATAGCGGGGATACTGTCACGTTAGTAATTAATCAATCCCATACCCATTACTTTAAAAATTTACCGTTACAATTAGTTGCTGATCCTTCTACATTAAACACTCAAGCCGCTGCGGTTAACGGACCAAATACAGCAGTTGCGGCAAGCAGCCCAACTACCCATCATAATTCAGCTGGTTCAATATCAACACCTATCAACGGACCTGCTTAAGTTGAAAACTATATAAAATAACGTATTTAATACGTTATGTACGATTATTTAATAGTAGGTTCAGGATTATACGGTTCTGTATTTGCCCACGAAGCTAAAAAAGCAGGTAAAACATGTCTAGTGCTTGAAATGAAAAAACACATAGGTGGTAACATATACACTAAAGACTATAATGGTATACACATACATGAATACGGCCCTCATATATTTCACACCTCTAGTAAAAAAATATGGGATTACGTGAATCAGTTTGCAACGTTTAATAACTTTGTTAATAGGCCTAAAGTAAACTATAAGGATAATTTGTATTCGTTCCCAATAAACCTATTAACACTTTATCAGTTATGGGGAGTTAAAACACCACAAGAAGCTATTGAAAAGCTTAATAAAAGTAAAATAAAAATAGATAACCCTAAAAATCTTGAAGAATGGTGCTTAAATGAAGTAGGTACGGAATTATACGAAACGTTTATTAAAGGATACACACAAAAACAATGGAAAACTAACCCTAAAAACTTACCATCGTTCATTATTAAAAGAATACCTATAAGAACAAATTTTGACGACAATTATTATTTTGATACTTATCAAGGTATACCTATAGGGGGTTATACTCAAATAATTGAGAAAATGCTTGACGGTATTGAAGTTAAGCTCAATGTTGACTATCTAGCAAATAAAGACGAGTGGGATAAAAAAGCTAAAAAAGTTCTATACACCGGCCCAATAGACGCGTATTTTAATTATTGCTTTGGAGATCTTGATTACAGGACTACAAGTTTTGAGCATATATACAAAGAAGTAAAAGATTATCAGGGTAATGCATTAATTAATTATACTGATGCAAATGTACCGTACACTCGTATTATTGAACACAAACATTTTGACTGGGTAGATAAAAACTTTACAGTTATAACAAGAGAGTATCCAGAAAATTGGAAACGTGGTTTGACACCGTATTATCCAATCAATGACGATAGAAACACTAAAGTTTACAAAAAATACAAAGAAAAATCTCAAACTTTAAAAAACGTGCTATTCGGTGGTAGGCTTGCAGAATACAAATACTATGATATGCATCAAGTTATAGCAGCTGCTTTGCACGATTTTGAAAAAGAAAACAGTGGTATTATTAATAACAGTTTATAATTACTTGAATATGGCAAAGAAAACTAAACCTCGCATTTTTGTACAACTTGCTTCGTATAGAGACCCGCAATTAGTACCCACGATTAATGATATGTTAGCAAAAGCTGCTAACCCTGATCAATTTTCATTTGGTATTTGCTGGCAATATGGAGACGATGAAGATCCAAATATCTATGATAAAAAGAAAAACTTTAGAGTGGTTAAAAAGAAATGGACAGAAAGTCAAGGCTTAGGGTGGGCACGTAATATTACCAATTCTCTTTATAAGGGAGAAGAATTCACTCTACAATTAGATTCTCATCACCGTTTCGCCCAAGACTGGGATAAAATGTTGCTTGAAGATTATGAGCAAGCATTAACAATGTCTCCAAAGCCAGTTATTACAACTTACTGTACACCATTTGACCCTGAAAAAGAAATTACAGATTTTGGCCCTTGCTTAATGTCTCAATACGAGTTTAGTGCAGATAAGTTACTAATGAGTATGCCATGGTATATTCAAGACTACAAAACACGTAATAGAGTTATACGTGCACGCACTATAAGTGGTCATTTTATGTTTGCAGCAGGTAAGTTTATTGAAGAAGTACCCTACGATCCAGACATTTATTTTGGTGGCTACACAGAAGAAACAACAATGAGTGTAAGAGCGTGGACGACCGGTTATGATTTTTTTAGTCCTTACCGTCAATACATTTGGCACGAATATACACGTAGTTATCGCGTTAAACACTGGGATGATCATGGTACAGAAAAACATACCGGTAAAACTTCAGGTGAAAGAGATGTCTATGCTCGTAACAAAACACGTCAAATATTTGGTCAAGAAGACCATGGTATTGACTTAGGTATATACGGTTTAGGTACAGCCCGTACTTTACAGGAATATGAAAAGTTCGGCGGTTTTGACTTTAAAAATTGTAGAATACAAGACTATACATTAAAAGTAAATGAACCACCGAACCCTACAGATTATAATACGCAATTTATTAGTAAAGGACGTAAAATACACATCGACTGGGATATAGGGTTTTTCTTGAAAGAAAAACAAGAAGGAGATGAGGTGCAATTTTTAACTTTCGGTGTATTGACTCAAAGTGACGTGGAACTATACAGACAAGACTTTACTAGAGAAAAGAACCCTAATCATGTTGATTTTAAAGTCAACGAGCACGGAGCAGCATTTCGTAGTATAGATAAGCCTTATAAGATTGTTATGTATGCAAACTGGAAAAATAAAGGCTGGGGTAATAGATACGAAAGAGTAATACCTACACTTGCAATGCAAGAAGGACCATGAGAATTGTCTTTATATTAATAGGTAATAGTAGAAGAAGTAACTATTTAGACGGTGACACCCTTCGCTACGGCAATGGAGGGGGGTCTGGAACTGATTCTAGTACTATTGTGGTTGCCGAGCAATTAGCTTTACATGGCCACGAAGTAGTAGTTACTTCTGATAAACTCGAACCATTACTTGAAGAAGAGTATGCAAAACAGGGTGTACATTTCAATGCAGGTAAAAAGGTAAGAGGTGTATACTATACCGACATTAACTTTACAAACATTGAAAGTAAAGCTTTTGATGTTATTATAAGCAGTCTATGGTTTCATGACTACTCTAAACTGCCTATAACTGTTAGTAAAGCTATAATTTATTGGTGCCACATGCAATGGATATACGGTATAGGCGAAATTACAGATTATGCAAAAGCTAATAATTTAAGAATAGGCTTTGTTAACATTTCTAGTTGGGAAAAAAGCATGAATCAAGATGTAATTGATAATACAGTCACTCAATTACCAAACACTATAAGCAAAACTATTCCTAACCCGATAATGGATGACATTATTAATGAAGTACTTGCTACCAATCCAGTAAAAAAGAAACATAAATTTGTTTTTCATGCTTCTTGGGCAAGAGGTGGTAACGTAGCTATACAGTCTATAAGAGATTTAAACTGGCCAGATGCAGAATTACATGCATTTGACTATTTAATGACTATACATAATCATGAAGATTCGTTTTTTCATAAACATGCCGGGGTTGATAAACAAACGCTTTTTACCCATATAGCAGAAAGCGAATATTTTGTATACCCTCTTTATACACCTTATAAAGATGTACATAAGGACACATTTTCATGCGTGGTAGCAGAAGCAATAGCACTTGGTGCAGTACCTGTAACTTATCCGCTCGGCGCTTTACCTGAAAACTTCGAAGGCTACTGTGCATGGCTAGACTTTCCAGCAAGAGCAGATCCGGAAGTTATGCAAAAAGAATCTTTATCTAAAGATGAGACTGGTCTGTTTACTTGTACTGATAATATCGTTAAAAAGTTAAACTACTTAGACAATAACCCGGAGTTAAAACAGAAAGTTCAAACTGAAGGTAAAAAATTTATATTAGATAAACTCAACGCAAATAAGGTAGGTAATATGTGGGTTGAGTTTATAACTGAACTCACTACATAACCATATGCATAGAATTGTAAGTTTTTATCAAGAGGATCTACCTGAGGAACTTGTAGTTTTACAAAAAAGAGTATTTGATCATTTTAGTATACCTCTTGAGCAAGTAAAATTTCCTGTAGATAATAATGGCCATGCTTATGCTATAGAAGATTACTTAAGAAGTACTCATGATTGGAGTAGTATAACTATATTTGATGTTGACTGTGTACCGTTTGAAAGAGTAGCTATTGATAGAGCATTAGATCTTATTAAAGACGGCAACACTGTATACGGTAACATACAAGCTTCCAATACCGGAGAGCACTCACCGTACAAATCGCCGCCTTTTGCTGCACCAAGTTTTTTAAATTTTACACGTAACATATGGGATGATTATATAAAAATATGGGACAATAAAAAAACTACAAACGGGGTATTTCAATTTCAACATTATCCTAATCCTGACGGTATAGAAGTAGAAGCAGATGTAGCTGAGGTTTTTACTAGAGAAAATGAAAAACGAGGTGTAAGGATAATGCTAGCATATCCTACTAAAAGCCCGTATGATGATACATGGAAGTATAAAGCGTATTTTGGTTATCCTTATTTCTCATACGGCAATTGTACTGAGTTTGCTAGTGGGACTTGTCATAATTTTCAAATTAGAATACCCGACAAACAGAGATACTTTATTAAATATTGCAACAACATATTAAATGAAAATAAATGAGTTTTTTCAAAAAGGGTATTATATTAATTTGGACCGACGTACTGATAGAAGAGCTGAGTTCGAACAAGAAGTCAAAAGAATTGGTCTAGAGGGTTTTTTTGAAAGAGTACCTGGCGTAGATGGTAGTAATGAACCGTCTGAACTAAAGAAACATAACTATTGTGGTGCTTCATATGCAAAGATATTTAAAGATGCAAATGAGAAGGGGTACGAGCGGTTTTTAATATTTGAAGATGATGTACAGTTTTTTGATCGTGATGGTGTGAGTGGTTTAGAATTGATTGAAAAAGCTTTAGATCAATTACAGAAATTCCCTGACTGGGATATGATATATTTCGGGTGCTACACTTTTGATAAAACTATTTATCATGTTTCGGAGAATTTAATTTCAGCTAATCAAATATTAACTACACATGCAATTGGTTATAATAAGAAAGGAATGCATATGTATCTACAATATAATCCTTTCTTTCACTGCCCTATTGATGGGTGGTTAGGTGAACGTAAAGAACTTACAAAATATATAGTGTACCCTTTAGCAGTAATACAAAGAGAGAGTAGAAGTGACCTAGATGCATGGGGTTGGGCACCTAATGCTTTCCATTGGGATGAAAACTTTATTAAAAAGCATAGTAAATTAATACAAACATTTGAAATAGAATGAGTGTAGATATAACATCTAATTATGTTACCTGTCACATGATAGGTAGATTAGGCAATCAAATGTTTCAAATTGCTAATGCTTATGCACAATCATTAAGACACAATAGACAATTATTATTACCAAAAAGTGACACCTCTGTAAGTGATTATTTTGATACTGTACACCGTAAACTACAGTTCATATTGGATAAATCCCCTGTAGATCAACCAAATGTACATACTATACATGCTACATATCATTATACAGAATACAAACCACATGACATAATGCCTACTGTATTTAAAGGATATTTTGAGAGTGAAAAGTACTTTATAGATTATAAAGATAAAATAAAGGAACTATTTGGTCCGACAGAAGAATTCATCAATGAAGCTTATAGAGAATACCCGCAATTGATTAATGGTACAACAGCAGCTATTAACGTAAGACGTGGAGATTTCTTAACTTTTCCTAAGAGTCATCCTGTAATAAGCTTGGATTATATATATAAAGCTGTAGATTTATTACCCAAAGTCGACACTATATTTGTATTGAGTGATGATATATATTGGTGTAAAGATAATATTGAAATACCAAATGCTATATTTGTACCTTATTCCACGTACAAAGCACTATGGTTTCTTTCTTTATGTAAACACTTTGTAATATCTAATTCAACGTTTTCTTGGTGGGGGGCTTACTTATCTAAACACCCTACCAAAACAGTTATTGCACCGGAAGTGTGGTTCGGACCTGATATATTATCTCATACCGACCCGAAAGACATTTACTGTGACGGTTGGATTAAAGCACCTGCCGTATATGACCCGTCTGGTTTTATTTTACCAGGCTGAGTCTTTTTACTTTTCTTATCTTTTTTAAATATATTGTCCCAATTGTTTCCGTATTCTTCTTGAGTTACGGAAAAGGGACGTGATTTACTGCCTTTACCAGCCATATTAACTTCTTGGTAAAATATTATCAGTTGTTAGTACGTAAACCGGTTCTTTAGTTTTAACTTTAAGATTTTCCGGTTTAAAGAACTTATTAGGTACATTTGCAATTGCTTGCCCAATAGACGTTACAGGGTATTTTTGACCTTTCTTAGATGCATTAAAGTTATATGAACTCTTTTTAATAGAATCAACAACCGTAGCTACATCTTGATCTTCAGGAATCTGTAATACCCATCCAACTAGATCTTTATTAATAATTTTATTAGTATCAGATACAAGAATAACAAACTGTTGCTTAGGCTTAGGTTCACCCTCTTCATCATTACCAGTTTCTTCAGATGCAGCTACTCCTTCTTCAACAGTAGTAGCTGTTTCATCAACAGCTACAGTATTGTTGCTTAAAAGATCAATAATTTCATTGATCTTGTTTTCATCCTCTACGGTTTGTTGTAAAGCTGCAACTACAGCTTGTAATTTAACGTACTCTTCTTTTGGCATTTTTATTAGTCGTTGTTTTCAGCGACTTCTTCTTGTTTTTTTGTTTTTTTTCTAGAACGCTTAGGTTTTACTTCTTCTTGTGTTGTTTCTAATTCAGCATCTTCACTGACAACAGGGTCAGTATCTGAAGGTTCAACTTCATCTACAATTCCATTTATTTTCTTAGTATGTTCTAACCAACATTCTACTAAATTGTTGTGGTCTGCTCTTCTGCATGGGATGCCATAACTCTTTACATCATTTAAATTGTCTTGTGTAAAAAAGCTAACTACAGTATGTTCTTCAGGTCTATCTACGTTTACCCGTATAATAGAAAAAATGTTTAAGTTTGGATTTGTATAATCAAATACAAAGTTTAAATCCAAGTTAGTAATACGTACAGGTGGTGGTGGTACTTCTTGTGTAGGATCATGTCTAGGCATCTCTCTTTTAGGTTCTGTTGATGCTTCGGTTCTACCTCTTAAATATTCGTTACGCAACTGGTGTTGCATTTTTTGAGAAGCTTCATTACTACCTCTATTATAAGCCTCGTCTATTAAATGTTGAAGTTTTTGATCTGTTACTATTTTCATGTTATAGTTATTTACATATAATATATGTAAAACATAAAATAAATCAAGCACAACTTTTGAATTTTACTGTAACATATGTGTTTATTGTGTAAATATAATTAACAATGAAATTTCAAGAATTAATGGAAAGTTATGGTATGATAAAACAAGAAAAGCGTTTGTTTTATCCGAGAGATTTTAATCTTTCAAAATCATTTTTAAAAGCTCTTAAAGAAGAGCTAATATTACAAGAAAAATCAGGCATCTCGCCAGATAAATTTCAGCACAAGCTTAATAGAGCGCTTCAATTTCATATTTCTGAACATAAAAAAACCTCTCAAAAATGAGAGGTTTAATTTTTTATATATAAGTTAACTTAGAACTTATAAGAATAACCAACATTGTAGCCTGTTACTTGACCAGCCGTGTTTGTAACGTCAGCGCGGTGTGCAAATACATTTGCTGTAAAGCCGTAAGCTGCTAAACCAATACCAGCTGTAGCATACTTTTTATTGTTTTTGAATGCTGCAATAGTTGCTGCACCTGGGTCATTAAAGCCAACACCAATAGCAGGTACAACTTTAAGACCTTTAACACCAGAACTTACTGGTAAGCGAAGGTTGAATTCGTAATTGTTGCTACGGTTTTTTAAGTCATCAAGAGCTGTACCATCCCATACAACTGTTTTACCGAATAGATCACCACTCAATTTTACAAATGGTAGAGTGTCGCTAGTTAAACCACCAGCAATAAGTTCACCATTTTGAGCTGTACGTAGTTGTGCACCAAGCGTTAAATTAGCAAGAGGTGATGTGAATACATAACCTGCTGTGTAATAGATACGCTTAAGACCAGCTTCGTCTGCAGTTGATACTGATTTACCAGCTACTGTAGTAGTTATTGTTAAGCTGTTATAACGGCTGAAAGTATCGATAGCAAAATCAACGCTATATACATCAAGACCGACTCTAGCAGTAACATAATCAGTACCTGCTACATTACCACGATCAATAAGTTTAGAAGTAAAACCAACATTTGCGCTAACACCAGTAATAGGTGTTGGTACTGCAGGAGTTTGTGCAACTGCTGCTGTTGTTAATACTGCCAATGTGAGGATAGTTAATAATTTCTTCATACTATATATTTATACGCTGCTTATAAAAAACCCTGGTTTTGCACGGTTTTTTTTGTTATAGGATTTTTAGAGCCAGCTAGGTCCTTTAGTTCCTACTGGTATTCTTAATATAGTGCGTGCTAATAGTTTAATATAAAAATACACAGTTAACTGTATAGATGGCCATAAAAGTTTATTACAATTACCTATAACTTTACTTGAACCAATACGATACACAACGTTAAGTTTTCTACCTGTTTCGTGAACTGCATTTGTAATGTCTACAGTACTTGCTCCGTAGTCTTGATCGGACCAATTATCTACAAGAATATCTGCATTTAACCTATTACCAGAACCTCTCAATGTACCTATAATAGTAACATTACTACCACCTTTTACACTAAAAATTTGATTTCCTGTATTAGGAACACTATTACCAAACTGTCCGGAAATAGTAGCTACAACTTTATTGTTAACATCTACAGAACATTCTCTACCCTGTTCAACTGCAAAGCAGTGAAGTGTAATAACAGCACTATCTGCAAGTTTTAATATACTCGCAAAATTGGTGGGGTTAGATGGTAAAAAGGCATTATCATCATTATATGCAGGTGTTGGTACTTGTACGATGTCAGGGCTACCAGCACTTAAAGACCATGCACATGTACCTTGAGAGTCACATGCATATGAAAGGTAATTTATATCTATAGATGTTGATTGACTCATATGTTTTTTATTTACACATAAAAAACGAAAGGTCAAATTTGGTACCACCAAGGGGAATCGAACCCCTATTATCGAGATGAAAACCCGGTGTCCTAACCGTTAGACGATGGCGGCAAATTAATTTCTAACAAAATTATACATCATAGCTACTTTCATGCCATTGTATTTTTCGTCATATTCTGGCGACCAAACATGAAAATTTGTAGATGGTGTGAAACCCATAGAAGTAATATACTGCTTAAGTCTGTCAGCTTCGTCTCCTCTAGTTTCAGGATGAAAATTATGAGCTTCCATCATTATTGTGTGAAATCTTCTAAACACATCAGGTGGTGTGTTGTAGAAAATATCATATTCAGAACCTTCAATATCAATTTTTAAGACGAGCTTATCATTAGGGTCAAATATAGATATCAACGATTCAATAGTAATAGAGGCAACTAACTGATCCCCTTTACCTACTATAGAACTACCCTGTTCATCACTAATAGTTAAAACGGTATTTTGCTTAGTTGATACAGCAGCATTTATGCATTTAACGTTAGGTATGTCTTTCGTGTTATTAAGGTATTTTATAAAGTTATTAATATTAGCTTCTACACTGACTATCCTTTTAGGATTAAATGTACTACAGTACGATGCAAACAATCCGAAGTGACCGCCAAGATCTAACACGCTATAACCTTCAATGTTTTCTCTGGACATTAAATATACGTTTAATTCAAATATTTCATTAAATTCAAACGGTGCTTGTTCTTTTAAGAATGCTAAATCCATATTACTATTAAGCTAACAATTCATTTAAATCAACTTGAAACCCTTTTATAATGTTTGTTATATAGTCTGGTTCATGCTTCCAGTATCGATTATATACTTGTTCAGCTTTATTAATATCTATTGTAAAATTGTGAGATTTTATCCATTTTTGAAAAAATTCAGAATTCTTTAATTTGTTATGTGCTTCTTTTTTAGTTTTTTTCCAGTACACACTGTTAATATTATTTTTACCAGCATAATTTAATGCAATTAAATCTTGCATTATAAGCATATGATTTAAATGAAGTTTATTAACTTGCTCGGCAATGTTAAAAGAAGTTTGATTGTGTGGTGAAAAAAGCGCAGTTAAAAAATGTGTGGTTATTTCAAACACATAATGCATCGGTAATGCCCCTGTAGGGTCTAATAAAAATAATCTGTTACCCAGGTATAATATTCTATTATCAACAATACGTTTTCTATAATATTGAGTCCAAGAAAATGTTCTTAATAGTTCAGGGTTTATGTTTTTATTGATATTTAAAAAATTTTTAATTGCTTTTTCTTTTGTTGTAATTTTGTTATTATATAAATACCCCCACGTCTTTTTATGTTTTAATGGTATACCAAACATCCAACCATTATTATGTACATGTATAGAAGTGTACTGCTCATTATAAAAATTAGGATCAGGAAAGGCAATAATTGAATTTACACCTTGAAAGTCGGGGAATAAATAATCACCATTATTTAAGTCTTCCGGGGATGGTGTGCCGCGACAGTCAAATACATAGTCAAAAGTGTATAATTTTTTACTACAATGTATATTTACGTTGACATTGTTTTGATTTACACTTAAAACTTTATCTTGTACTTCTATAACGTTTTTATATATTTTTTTTAACGTTTTTAATATATGTGTACTGAAAAGCTCACTGTCTATATGTAGACTAGGTGAGTTGGTTTCAATATAAAAATTTTCCCCACTAGCTTTTTTCCATAAACCTACTACTCCCCACTTAACAGTTGCGTTTATATAATCCATATCTTTTAAGATATTAAATTCTATACTATTACGTAACAGTGGTAACAAGCTAGCAGAACTACCTTCCCCTATTTTCATATGTGGTATACTGGGATCATGTATACAATATACTTCTATGTACTCAGAATTTAAAGACTTAATTAAACTACCTATATTTAATAATGCAACTGCCCCCATGGTTCCATTACCAATTACACATAATTTTATTTTTTTATCTATAACTGGATACGACCAAAATGCTCCTGTTTTATTCATGTAATGTGTAAAGATAATTACTACTAGTTACTTATATTAACATTATAATTAATCAAATAGAACCCGGCTCGGTATTACTCCGAGCCGGGCATTGTTTTTCTAACTAATAGTATTAAAATAAATAATGCCCGGCTGCAGCAACAGCTTTTTTAAAAGCTACTACTACCTTATCCCAAAACTTTTTAATACTTTCAACGAACTCTAACTTTACCTTACTGTTATCTATCTTATAGTCCTCGTATGCGAGTCTAACAAGACCACCAACAGCAAGGTATGATACAATAATCACTGCTTGCATATGTGTTGTTTGTTAAGAACCGCCGCCCGGGGGCTTTGGTTGTTGTACTGGATGTTAACACCAGTACAAATATTTACTTAAATTTTTTATATAATAATAAATTTATTTATAGGTAATACCTATTACTTTTATTTGAATTCCAAATAGAAATAATGCATTATATCATATTTTTACACATTTTTTAATTTAAAATTACCTGACACGGATATTCTAAAACCATTTGATGAGTAAAACGGGTAAACAGTGTGAAACATTCTAGAAGGAAATATTAACATTTTGTTTTCAAATGTTTTATCAGCTGGTATAATTGAGTAACTGATTTGACCGAGACTGTTCGTGTATACAAAATAGAAATTACCACTACGTAGTCTTTCAACAGGTATTTGTTGTTTAACTTTTATCTCGTCTTTGTTTGTGAACGGTATGTTTACCCATATAACATAACTAAACACGCCATTATGATCATGTAATGGATTGAATTCGTGTTTTTTTTGAAAATTGACCCATGTTTGGTCTAAATACAAATTAAATAATTGCCTGTTATGTGTATAATAATTAAAAATTTGCTCGTATTGGTATATTAATGGTAATATTAACTCTTCTTGATATTTTAAGCTTTTTTCTAATGCATACTCTTTTTCTATATTGCCTGAAAGCTTACTATTAAAAGGTGTTCCTTTAGTAAAGTTTTTTTTGTATTTTTTTAATTTCATCTTTTATTGGTTTTAATTGTTCAGACGTTAAGTCAACTATTAAATAGCCAGGACTTGAAAATGATACTGGTTTAACTTGATCAGGTTGTATATTGGTCATAAAATAATTTATATAAAATAAAATATTTCTTAAATTAATCAAGTGGTAATTATAAAAAAATAAGCACAGAAAAAGTTACACTCCTGTGTAATGTAATGTTTTTAAATGCTGTTAAGTATCTGTTCTATAAACACTTTATTATCAATTACAAGACTTTTTTCGGCTTGTTTTTGTGTAATATTAGTATCAGATATCCGTTTTGCTTCTGCTAACTTATTACGAGAAAATAATTCTTCCTTTATAGATGTAGAATTGCATTTATTTAAACCATTTGCTACGCACGTAAAATTTACATGATTAAACATACCAGGGGGGAAAAAGTTAACATTTAAGTAACTATTTTGTACTTTTTTTTCTAGGTCTTTAATTATATCAGGAGTATTATTAGATATATATTTCCAGAATTTGGAATTAAAGCGTTTACCCGTGTAGCAGAACCTTATATACAAATAAATATTGTTGTAAAATAAATTTTGTTTTTCGTTATATAATGCTCGTGTATAATTATCTGTTTTAAAATTATACATATTTAAAAACAATAACATTTGTGATATTACATGATGTATGTTTGTAGCTTCTAAAGGTTCTGCAAAACCGCTAGAAAGACCTACAGTTATGCAATTACCCACCCATTGCTTTTCCCAATAACCACTTTCAAATTTTAATATATTGCCATTATTGTGTAGTTTTGTATTAAAAGTTTTTTTAGTCCATTGATTAAATTTTTTAAAAGCATCTTTATCAGAAGTAAAACGAGAACTATACATATAACCAGTACTCCATCTGTTTTGTAGTGGAAGTTGTAGTATCCAGCCGTTATCGGTAGCTTCAGCTGTAGTATATGGCGGTATAATCTTATGTTTGGTAGGTACAGGGTTAGGTATAAAACGATCAATTGGTAGCCAATCGGTCATATCTACCCATTTAGTATTCATATGCTTTATTAATACACGGTTAAAACCTGAAGCATCTATAAAAAAATCAGCTGTAATTTTTTTGTTTTTAGACAATACAAGGCTTTTAATGTCTAAATTATTTTTGTCTTTAACCACACTAACAACTACATCATCAATAATTGTGAGATGGTCTTTAAATTTAAGTTCTAAATATCTACTTAAAGAAGTCGCATCTAAATGGTAGGAATAACTTGAACTTTTATTACATTTGTTTAAATCAGGTATGACATTATTTTCAAAATATTCTTTAGAATATAGATTAAACAAATCGTACCGGTTGTGTGATATATCATACGCAGCTCCTAACCCGCTATCGTCTTGACCAAACTGATAAAACCCGTGATAAAAATGCTTGTTATCGTTTAACCAGTTTTTAAATTTTAAACCTATTTTTATAGTAGCGTTTACATTTTTAATTATTTCTTTTTGAGTGACACCTATTATATTTAAGTAATTTACAAAAATCGGAGTTAAACTTTCACCCACACCAATGCTAGGTTTACTATGATCATATATCAACACTACTTGTACTTTATCTTGATAATAAGTTTTAAGTAAAGATGCAGCAATTATACCGGCAGTCCCGCCACCCACTATTGCTATTTTATGCATATTATTAATTATAGTAAACTGTAATTAAATCAAATTGGTGGACCTGAGGGGAGTTGCACCCCTGTGTTCTGTGACGTTCTTACCAGTTTCTACAAGCTTAGCACTATTAATAAAATGCATATCCATAGTGCTGATATACAAGTTGTTTGGTAGTTTTCCTGCTATTCTACTACCATTGAATAGTCAGTCTCGCTGAATGACGATTGTAATATATAGCGAGAATCTATACTATAACCGATCGAGCTTAAGCAGCTGCGAGTGCGAAGCTTTCGCTTGTATTGAATGAATCCATTACAGAAGCGACTGCGTTCTTGAGGCTTTGAATAATGCCGTTTGTTTTTGTAGTAATTTATAAAGGATTTACTAATCCTGCTTGCTTCTAATACGTCTGCCACAGAGTCGAATCTAGTACAGGCCCATTAAAATATATCAAATAACAATAAGTAATATAATATATTTATTATGAATAACAACTTAAAAATGTTAGCTGAACAGTATCAATTAATACTCGAAAAACGTGTTCAACCTAAGCCAGAGACAGAGGAAGCTTTAGAACAATTCCTAGTTAAAAGAGCTGCTGGTGCTGCTAAAATAGCTCATAGTTCAAAAGAAAAAGGTGGTTTTGCTACATTGACATCTATTCATTTTGCAGCAAAAGCAAAACCATACGCAGAAGCTGAAAAAATGGAAAAAGACCCTAATAAAGACTGCGATAAAACCAATGCTCATTACAAAAAAATGGCAGAGGAAGTTTATGCAAAGTTAGCAGACTTAGATAAATTATCACAAAAAGAGTTTCAAGCTCTTATGGGTGAATTAGAGGTCTGGGGTGAGGTTTATATAAGAGCTACTAAACCAAATAGTCTTAAGATTTAAATTGGTACCTCCGGCGAGAATCGAACTCACATAAACTGCTTAGAAGGCGGTTGTCCTATCCGTTGAACGACAGAGGCAAAAAAAATAGTGGTCCGGACAGGATTCGAACCTGTAACCCAAGCATTATGAGTGCTTCGCTCTAACCGTTGAGCTACCAGACCTTAAAGTTAAGCTATAATAACTAAAAACAATTAAACGTCAAGAGGCTTTTGCTAGTTTTTTAAAACTTTTCACTCTATAAATTTCTAACTTAGGAATAGTATTGGTTTTTTTATGCCATCTAAAATGTATGTAACTTTTATAGGGTTTAGTTGTACTGTATTTTTTTGGCTTAACAGCTAACTCTACCCAATCTTTTTTGTCTATAAAAAAATAATTAAGCTCATCTTTATGTGGGTTATATATAATAATTCGCAGCGCCCCTGTTTTATGCTTTCCAGAAGTACCTATAACATTTGTTATATTGCCACTATATGTATTTTTATTTCCTACCCCTAGATATGCACGTATTGAAGACGTTTTGCAATCACTTCCATCTTTAAAATCTTCTCCGTGCGTGTAAGATCGTTTTAATTTACCATGATATGCGATTGCTTCTTCTACTAATAGTGGTATATTATACGCTAACGGGTTATTTAATACATAACTTATATTATGATTATATGCAAATGTAGGATGATACGGTATAACTAATTGTTTTAAAAAACATCTATATTTTAAAAAATTACTTTCAACTATATCAACATTATCTGTCTGTTGTTTACAAGGCATTAAACAATATTATAATTGCTTAAAAAAAATTATCAATAAGGTGTTAAAATTTCTTATTAATAATTCTATTCCATATTCTGTCATGTAGATAGTATAATGCTATTTTACCGAAAAAATCAATACCAGCTATACCTAAAGATAGCCCGGCGCGTTTAGTTAAAAGGTAGCTAATTAAAAACGTTGTAAGACTACCTAATATTCTGTAGGTAATAGCTTTTAATAAAGATACAATGTGGGTGTTCATATTAAAAAAATTGGAGCGGGAAAAGGGACTCGAACCCTCAACATCCACCTTGGCAAGGTGGTGCTCTACCATTGAGCTACTCCCGCATATATTATTATTTACTCTGTGTTTGACTATCTCCAGGCATTACTCTATAATTATCTTCAACACTATCTGGGGTAGAAACTTCTATAACAGTACCCGCTTCTACGCATATAAGCTGATGCGGGTATAATGGTTTATTATGCCATATATCTCCTACGCTTAACGGTGCTTCTTGTACGAAAGCAGTTTTAGGGTCAATAGTTTTTACAACAAACTTACCGGACAAAACATACCACGTTTCATCTTTTTCAGAATGGAAATGCATACTAAATTTTGCACCTTCATTAAACTGCATAAGCTTGCCACAGTATTTGTCATTGGTAGCCCATATAAGTTCGTTACCCCAACCTTTTTTAACATATCCAGATAAACGTGTCATTGTTATGATTTACTAAACAACTCTTTAAAATCAGTAAAATCATTTTCAATACCTTCATAGTATTTGTCTTGTTTAAATATTTCCAATATGCGGTTATGTTCGTAATTGGATGTGAGTATCCATTTAAGTTCTTCACCTTTTAACATAATAACAGTATAATCTTTACCACCTTTAAATGCTCTACGTATTAAAACCATAATAATACTTACTAAATGGTCGGGGCAGGGTGATTTGAACACCCGACATCCTGGTCCCAAACCAGGCGGTCTACCAGGCTGACCTATACCCCGAAAAAACATATTTAAACCTGTATTAAATAATAACAACGGGTAATTAACAAATATGAATATATATGATTGTTTTATGTATAATGGAGAAACTGACATGCTAAATTTCCGTTTGCATGAATTAAACGACTTTGTAGATTACTTTATTATTACAGAATGCGTATATACATTTAAAGGGGATAAAAAAGAATTACAGTTTCCTAAAATAGAAAGTTCTCTCTCAACTTTTAAAAATAAAATAGTATATCTACCTAATATAACATTATATTCATCTACGGATGCATGGGCTAATGAAATAGGTCAAAGAAAACATCTACAAGTAGGTTTACAGAATTTAAACGATAACGACCTAGTACTTCTTTCAGATGTAGATGAGATACCGGATACTAACGTGTTAAAACAAATACGAGGTGCTAATTTACGTGGTCAATATAAGTTTTTACAACATTTTTATTACTACAATATAAAATGTAGGTGTAAAGGTTTGTGGTCTGGTACCGTTATAACTGATGCTATTACATTTAAAACAATAGGTTCAGATATGCAACAATTAAGAGATAGTAGGTTTGTAATAGCTGACATCACATTGAATGGTGGAGTAACCGGGTGGCATTTTTCTTATTTTGGAGATATACAAGCTATAATAAAAAAGATTAAAAGCTTCTCGCATCAAGAATACAACAACGAAAAATACACCGACCCGGTAAAAATTAAAGAAGCTATCGAACAAGGTAAAGATATATTTTTTAGATCTAACATGCAATTTGAGCATGTACAGAATGAACAATATTTGCCTAAACATATACATATGTTAAAATAATAGGGCGGGAGCATCTCACTCCCGTGGAGATTTTATTCCGTAAACCTCTAAAGAAGATGGCATAGACGGTAGGAATTGAACCTACATAAGGCAGTTTTGGAGACTGCTGCACAACCATTATACCACGTCTATAAATTAAAGATAGTTATTTGTGTGTCAGGAAACTATTAAACCCGTAGCAGCAGCCCATCCTGATTTCGCTCTGACGGTTGCAGATACATTAAGTTCCTAATGTGTTTACAGGTCTGCAAATTGGTGCTCTAGGGAGGGTTTAAACCTCCACGCCCTTTGGATTGCGCGCATCCTACAGGTACAAGGGCTTTCACACCCCCGCGACTGATTCCGCCACTAGAGCAAAAATATTAAAATGGAGCCCCCGACTGGGATTGAACCAGTGACAGCCAGTTTACAAAACTGGTGCTCTACCACTGAGCTACAAGGGCATTGTCAAAGATCTATAAAAAAACCTTAAGCTTTGAGCTTAAGGTTTAAAGTATATAATTTAAATAAACTTTATACCTCAAACCCCACACAGTAACAAGGCCAATATGCTTGACGTGTTATTATTTGAGATGTTGATTGTACGTTCATTTAATTAATATTTATATAAAATACAAGCTTATTTACGCTTTTTCTTGTTATCTTTCTTAGCATTAGCTGGCTCTACGGGCTTTGATCTGCGTATATTGTCGGTAGCTGTATTATTTGCAGGGAAATATAAAGGAGCAGGGGCGGAGGCTGAATTAGTATTCTCGTTTAATATAGTTGTGTTTGCGCGTTTACTTGCACATTTACCTGAACAGCCACATGATTTACTATCAATCAGTGAGTAAATTTCTTCCACGCTTTCTTTTACTTCCCAAATACCATGTGGGGGGCAGTGAATTGTCGTGCTATTTGCAGTAGTACCATCTGGCCGCGTAATATTATTAATTAGTGAAGAAACTATATAATCTGTATTTAATAAAATAGGTTGATTTTCAAAACCTGGAGTTGTGTTTGTAAGTTTAATAATCATAATGTATATATATATAATATACGAACCAACAAAATCAACTACATATAAAGAAAAGGTTTCCATTCTTCTCTTATATTATTTTTTTCAGGTATAAACATACCTGCCGGCAACATTTTACGTGGTTTAACTTCTTGACCGTTAACATTATAATAAGGAAAAATGTTATCTTTACTACTGTTACACTTACGACATGCAAGAACTAAGTTAAAATCATGATTAGTACCGCCTTTTGATTTAGGATATACATGATCCTTAGTAGCATTACTAAATGTTATAGGGTTAAGACAGTATTGACAAGTTCCTTTATAAATTGAATATAATGTTTTTAAAGATATATTATCACTTTTGCGGTGATGGAACCCAAAATGGTAACCACATATAACTATAGTTGGAATATATCTTTTAGATTCTTCCCCGGTTATACGATTAGGTGCACTACGTAGATAAGGTTGATCGTCATAAAGAGCTACAGTATTGTCACTCCACGATATAGAAGACTTAACTGGAGGATATGTGTCTATATCTTCGTTATCCCAGGAAGCTATATTACCATTAGCGTCTATACCTTTTACTCTACCTGTAACTAAGTGTCTAATTGCAGCTTTAGCGGAACAAAATGAAAATGCTTGGTAAAGTTTGTTAATTAATAACGTTGTACGGGTTTCCGGCTCTACTAAACTCATTAAAATTTTACTTCTCCAATATTAATTGTATTACCTTGTTTTTGTATTAAAAAAACTTTTTTCGGTAAACTTTCTTCTAATTGAAGTTTTTTTGCACTTTCTACTGCACTATTAGAATCAGCATACATTATAAATTCTGTTAGTTTTCGTGTCCAAGTATTGTTATTACTATAAAAAAGATATTCTTCAAGCGGGTTACGTGCATTTAAAAACTTTACAGAACTATCAGCTATAATGTACTCTGGTGTCATTTTAAATATTAGTAATTTTTAGCACTTCAGTTAAGTTAGTTATAACATGATCGGCAAGTTTATTATCTACTGCTTCTTTACCGTACATGTATGTAGCTTCTGCTTTTAAAAATTGTTCGGGGTTTTTTATATTTTGCTTTAAAAGCATTTCATTAAGAATTTTTTTAGAAATTCTCAAACTTATCAGTTCACTTTCTAAACAACGATGATAATCTTCTGATAATTCTTGACTAATATCGTGAAGCATAACAATACTATGTTCCATTACCATACGTTTACCTAGGGTACCACAAGCTAAAAGCACGGCTGCAGCGGAAGCAGCATTAGATAGAGCAAGCGTGGCTACATCACACCTTAGTAATTGTGTAACTTGATATATTGAAATAGTTGCATCTATATCCCCACCCGGAGAGTCAAGTATTAATAGAATATCATTACCGTTTTTCTTATCTAACTTTATAAGTTGATCAATAATTTTACCGGCTGACTCATCATCAATGTCTCCGGATAATCGTATCACTCTACTACTTCCAAGCGTTTTAACTGTTTTTCGATTTGTAGGCATTTGATGTTGTTTAGGTTTTTTTCTATCTCTCGAGCTGTTTTAATTTTCATTACAAGCGCATCTGAGCGAGTATTAACATAATCTTGAATATCTAAAGGTTTAATATATTTCATACCTTCATAACTATCAAAATTAATACCTCTTTGTTTACATTTTTCAGCAATAATTTCAACTGCTTCTAAAAGAGCCGCCCATCGCGTAAATTCATATAATGTAAGTTTATTGTCTATTTTATTGATTTCCATTAGGTGAAATAGTATTAAGTGTAGGTGCTTCGTATATAGGATCTGTAACGGCAGCTGTTTCAGCTATTAAATATACTGCATTTTTTGTATTACAAAAACCACAAATAAAGCGATTTTCTTGATTAGTGCGTACAATTACATCGCTTTCTTTCTTACAAGAGGTGCAACTTACACGCATAGTGTTTTGAGCTAAAATTTCTGCTTCTTTTAGTTGTATTTGTCTGATATCTTTTAATGCATTGTACTCTAAAATTGTATTAAACACATAAGATACTAAGAATTGACAAATAAATGATACTCCGAACCATAAAAAAAATGAGTACCCAAAAAATTTAACAACTCCACCTACAAGTGCAGATATAACTGCTGTAACAAATAACGATCGTAACAGTACAAATAACTTTTCTCTCATAATAACACTATTAAAGCGTTATTATGGTCTCGGTGCAAGAGAAAAATTGTGTAAATCGGTGGCTAATTTTTTACAAGTAACCATTATACCGTTTAATTTTTTACGAAACACTTCAAGCTTTGCTTCTCTACCTTTATAGAATGGTAAATTTGCAGCATTACGAGCTTTATTTCTCAAATCTTGCGCTTTTAAATATAAATCAGCAAGTTCTCTTACTGAATCTTGAAAAGGAAACGGTAGTTCTTGTGGTACACCTAAATTATTATCTTTGTTTTTAAGTTTTTCTATTTTGTTTAGTGTAGGTACACTATCTTTACTAAATTCATATGCAGAGGCCGTTTCAGGCGCTTGTTGGCCGCTGTATTGACCAGTGTAGTATGAAGATTCCTTAAGCTTTACCCGTTTTTTACCGGTATAAGAAGTTGCTTCGTCAAGGATTTTCTTAGTTTTTCTTGGTTTCACTGGTTATACTTACTATACCCGACATGAATCTACTATTACATCTTGGGCAAATCCATTGTGCTTCAGTAACAATATCTTTTCCACGCTTAACTTGCATAATACGCGGATGAACTGCAGGTTGACCACAGGTAACACAAGAAGATGGACGTGGTTCTACTTTATTTTGTAACATATTACAGTTATTTACATAGTTTATTTAAAATACCCAGATAATATGTTATAATTGGATGTTTTATTAATAAACTATAAAGCAACACTTACATCTTGTTAATAGCTTCTTTCTTCTGGATATCTGTAGCTTTAAGGTTATATTCTGCTATACAGACATTGTAAACACCTTCAGGTAAAACATCGACAGGTTCTAATACTTTATTTTTTATACCCCATTCAAACTCATTATTTGGTATTTTACGGATATATTTATCTGGTAAAGAAAAGCATACGGTAGTATCTTTTTCTACTTTTATCTTTACTAACCACTCTCCTTTAAATTTACCTTCAAGTACAACGTAAATTATTCTACGTTTAGGTAAAAATAATAATTTTAATTTACTCAGTATTTTGGTGACCATACGGATCTTCACCACCAGAATTAGCAATGTTTTGGTTAATTTTGTACATTACCCGTCTGAAACGTTCTAATAAAGCATCATGTTCTGCAACTGAATACGCGGATACCATCTCTATAGGGTTATTATTAAGATCATATCCAATCAACATAAACGGCCCCATAAACTCTTTAATTTGATGTTCAAGGGCATCTATATCTCTTTTTTGCTCACGTCTTACAGTGCTTTTTAACTTAGCAAACTCTATTTGAGCAAGTAGTATTGCATCTTTAATCTTTTTTTCATCCACTTCTGTAAACAATGACACGTTTTTGTTAGTTTCAACGGGTGCTACAGGTATAGTAGGGGTGGGCGTAGGTACTATTTCTTTATTTTGTTTTTTAGAAGTAGTTTTTTTAGTAGCCTTAGAATTTTTTTGTTCTTTGCTCACCATAGTTATTTAGTTCCTAAGTAGTTAAAATTAAAGACTACTTAGAACTTCTTTCTGCGGATGCAACAAAATCATAAAATTCTTTCCTGCATTCAGGTTCATCCATAAAATCCCCAGAAAGCTTAGATGTAATCATTACAGCACCGTGGTGCTTAACACCTCTATGGCAAGCACATGTATGAGAGCACTTTACTACAACCGCTACTCCCTGGTTCTTTTCACAAATTTCATCAATAGCTTTATGTATTTGTACTGTAAGAGCTTCTTGAACTTGTGGACGTCTTGCATAGTGTTCTACAATACGGTTAAGTTTAGATAAACCAATAACTCGACCTTCTTTACTAGGTATATAAGCAACATGTGCAACACCTGTAAAAGCTAAATGATGGTGAGAACACATTGAAGTTAATGGTATATTACACTGACTTACAATGCCATCATAACCATCTGACGGAAAAGTAGTAATCTTCGGTGGTTGGTCATAACAACCACGAATTAAATCACAAACATATGCTTTAGCTACACGTTTAGGTGTGCCTTCACTATTAGGATCGTTACGCCAATCTATTTGTAATGCATCTAAGAAGTTTTCATATGCTTTAGTAGCATTGTTAATGATTTCTGTCTTTTCGTCTTCTGTACGAGGGACATTACTATTTGCTGTAGGTAGTTTAGGGTGTTCAGTCTTATTTGACATATATTAAATTATTTTTGTATGTTTCTGTTTTATTGTTAATACCGTATTTTACTAAATAGCTTATTATAACCTCTATTGAATCAGTTTTCAACTTAAAACGTTCAGGAATATATTGACCACCGTCATAAAATTCAAAAAACGTTTCACCAAACATGCCTTCATGGTTAACATAGCATGTACAAAATACTGATGCATTGCCAGGATCTATCATTACAGTCCATGAACGTGGGTCTGCTTCCCCGTAGTTATCAAACATCTTAAAGACCATATAACCTGAATCTTTAAGCCTCTTTATAAAATAGCTTTGAGTTGTTATTTTATTAGACATTATTTTACTAACCCTGATATAATAAACTTAAATTCGGTTTCAGGTGTTGGTTTTACATAAAAGGACATAATCTTTAATTTAAGATTTATACCTACTCTTGCGTTATCAAACTTAACGCCTGTTAATACTCTGAAAATATCTAAGTTAAACGGTATAATTTGAGTCAATGGTAGTCCTTCTATTTTATCTGTGACTTTAAGAGATACACTGTCTGTGTTGGCTGTTTCTTTATCTCCTAATTCACAATATATACCATCGGGTTGACCGTAAAGATAAATTTTATTGGTTTCTGTAGTAAACGAGCTTGCTCTTAAAATTTCTTGTAATTTACGGTAATCTATGTCAAAAAAGGTATCTAATTGCAAAGCTTCAACTTTATCTTTTTTAATTGAAGCTTTTGGTATAGCAGTATCATCAAGAAAGTGATACTTAAACTGCATAGAGTTAGATTTATGCAACAGGTGATTACTGTTAATAATAAACGCAAAATCATCTTCTTCTATACAATCTATTACTCTTAAAAGTTTTTTAATATCTCCGATGTTGAGAGATAATTCTTTATCTATATCAATAGGTGTATTATATTTACCAAGTAAAATAATACTTGTGTCAGGTTTGTTGCATAACACATATAACCCGTCTTTAGTAACTTTAACACAAGCTACATCAACTGCTTTACTTATTATATTTAAAAAATTATCGGCAAAATCTTTTTTAGCCAGCTTGAGTTCCATTTGTTACCTTCGGTTTTTTTTTATTACTGCTGTCAATTAATGTGTTTACTTTATCAGTTAGTATATTAACTGAATTTTGTAATTTATCAATAGCGTTAATAATATCTTCGTAACGGGTTTGTTTATTTAGGTCAAGCTCTAATTGATTAGGATCTATATAAGGTTGTGTTGTGAGAGTATCTACAAAAGGCAATTGCGGCGATGGTATCGAATTTATTACCGGTGCAACAGGTATTAATTGTTGCTGTGTTGGTTGTTGACGTGGTTGTGGGGGTTGAAATGATTGCGGAGATTGAAACTGTGGAACTGGAGTACCCATAGCTTTCATAATACCGGAAGGCATTACTTTAGACATATCCACATCTGTTACTTTCAAACTATCCCCTATGGCGTTCTTTTTAATACCGCCTATATCGTTAGACACCATTTTACCAAGCATAGCAATAGCAATCATTTGCTCCTGAGTAAGCCCTTGCTGTGCAGAAGCCATACGCTCAGCTTCTGTATCAGTAATAGACGGGGCAGCGGGTCTTTGTTCCCGCTGCCTTGCTTCCATAATTTGCTGTCTTCTTTGTTGTTCAGTCATTTAGTTTATAGATCTTCTAAACTATCAAGAATATCTTTAACTTTACTATCGTTTGTAGCTGCACTTTCTTCGTCATCAGGAACGCTTACAGGTACTGCTTTTGTAGTAGATTTATAAACAGATACAGTCTTTGCTACAGGTTTAGCAGGTGTATCATATGGTACATCGTCAATGTCTTCTTCTACTGTAGTTGTAGTTGTTGTACTATCTGAACTACCGGTTTCATTGTCATAATAATGAGTATTAATAAAAGTTTGAATTTCAGCTGGTGTCTTATGTTCAACAAACGTATTAAGATCAAAAATACTATTATATATGTTTTGAATCTTGTCTTCATCTAATCCTTCAATAGCGCTTGGTGCTAAGAATTTAGATGATACATAAGTTGGGTACTTAGGTGCACCTGGCTTATCGGAAACTAATTCTGCTTTAATACGAAGATTGCAACCGTTTTCACTAAAATCAAAAATCTTGGAACCGAACTCCGCTGAATCGTCTCCATTAATAGCTGATTCAATAATCTTGTTTAATTGTTTACCATAACGAAGTACTTTAACAGTCCCGTTATTTTCTGGATTTACTGGATCAGAAACAACATATACGTTAACGTACCAATTTTCTTTACGACGTAAATTAGCCTTAGCTTTTTCTTGTTCGTCAGACGTACCGTTACGTAAAATTTTAAAATATAATTCACTAATAGGGCAACGTTCGTCCCAAGTAGATGGCGAGGTAATACTTGCATATTGACCGGTTGAAATACTATTCCAGCCGTGATGATAGTAATGTAAAAAAGTTTCAGCAGGATTCTTAGTGTTAGGTATTAAACGTACAACGTACGTAGCTGGCTTTGCGATAGAAAAAATGTTCTTATAATTACTGCCAGTGTTTTTACTTTTAGCGGATTCAAGAGCATTTTTAATGCTATCGAACATATTTGCATTGAATGTAGTTTTCATGATTTTATTAGTATTTGGTTATTTTATTTTAGTTAATAGTTTGATACCCTCTTCAATAATGTTCTTTGCTCTAGTAGAAGTATTCAATCTCATTTTATATTTTGAAACGTTATTGTTTAAATCTGTTAGGTAAAGTTCTTTATCTTGAAGGTTAAGTGAGTTTAAATTATTTTCAAAGAAAGGCAACTTAATCAACACATAAATATTAATTAATTTGTTTTTAAAATCAATAAACAACCTGTATGTATAACCTTTTTTGTGATTACAGTACTGAGAAAGGGTTATTCCTTCATTTACACAAGTAGTTGCTATGTATTTTAAGCTTTTCTTAATATCCTCTATCTGGTTTTCTGTATCAGGCAACTCTTCTGCTTTTTGCTTTTGCATAGTATTCCACACTGATATCGCTTTTTGTGTGGTATAAAAACTAAGAGGAAATAATTCTTCGTCTTTATATATTATGTACGGAGCAGTAAAGAACTCTCTAGGCTGTATCTGTGGAAATTTCTTAAAAAATAACTCTAAACGTTTACATATCACACCATCTGGTGTGGTGTCAAACTTACTGAAATCTTTACGAGGTGTCCAAGGTTTGTTTTTAAAACCTCTAGAAACTGCAAGATATGTATTATAGATCTCTGATACGTTCATTTAGTACTACGATTGTAGTACCTCTCTCACTACTTTGCTACGACAAAGGTTAGAATTATACTTTAAAAATATCAAAATTGCTTCTTTTTCATTATCTACCTGCAACATTTTCATGTATATTTTCTTGTAAATAGGGTGCTTAATTATTAAAGAGAATACAGTAACGTTGTTTAGCTTTTTATTGTGAATAATAGAACAAAACGAACTAAACTTAACTAATGCTGTTTCTACTTCTTCTTCCATTAGAGTATCTAATGGATTATTTAACACTGCTGATTCTAAAGCACCTATTACCCCGGACATTATAATTTCTCCGTTAAAGTTAATTGTTTAACAAATTCCATAAACGTGTCAGTAATTTTACCACCAGCAGCGTATTCATGCCCACCACCTTCACAGAGTTTATTAGCAAGTTTAGACATATTCACCGTACATTCTTTTTTCTTTCTAAACGATACATGTGAACTGTTAGTGTTAACAAAGAACACTATATCAGAGTTGTAATTTTTAAGCAAATAATCACACACATCGTTAACATACTTTGTACCCATTGAACCGGTAACGATAAGGTTTTGTTTACTAATGTTAATACTACCGGTATATATTTGTAAGTTTTTAATTGCTAAGTCTCTTCCAGTAATGTATTCTTTAATAATGTTTTTTTCTTGTTGGTTAAATCCTTTAAAACCAACGTAAAACCGTTCAGCAAATTTATCTACTCGTGTTTTGTCAAGTGTTTTCTGTGTGTTAATTAAAAGGCAATTTAAGTTGTATGAATCTTCTAATTTAAGCTGATAACTATCATAATCATCAGCTAAAGCTATTAAAATTTTCTGTTCTGCAGATAGGGTACTTTCAAAACCAGGGGTTATTGTCTTGAAGTGTTTGTATAGTTGTTTTGCACAAGAAGTGTTTTCAATAACATTAACTGTTGCATTTTTGTATACTCCTTTTTGTATAGCTTGTACATGAGTAAGATGGTGATCAATAATGTTAACGTTTGTTTTGTCTATAAGATCACCACAGTTACTAGTATCAAGATCTAAAAAATATACTTCATCATAGTTACTAAAACTATCTTCTTCTAGCCATCTTAAGAGTTCTCTTCTTAAATTACTAACAGTAGTTGCTTTATATTTTAATTCACCTAACTTCGCACCTAAACCCCAGTGCAATACCAAGAGGCTTGTCGATCCATCTAGATCGATATCTGTAAAAACATATATATTCTTGGTAATCACAAGGCTTATTTAACTTAACCAGCTATTTTTTCCAGCTTTCTTTCCAGACTAGACATCTCATCTGTATCTTTATTGTTGTTTGTAAGTCCTATATAGTCTCTTTCTTCGGTAAGTGTTAATGTATTATAATCAATACGCATAGCTGTTGCACCGTGTTTCGGGCCTACCCGGTTTTTAATGCCAGCTACTTTAATAATACCAAGTTCCTGATCGCCTTCTTCTTGGTGAATAGACCATACCACGTCTGCAGTAAAAGCTACACCAAGGGATTCACTTACAGTATCAAGAGCTGGACGTTCCATACCTTCTCTATTAGTTTGAATTGCACTTACAATTGGTATACTAAAAAAATACGATAGTGCTCTTAACTCTTCAGCTGTATTTTTGCCTTGTTCATATGAATTATCGCCGCTACTTGCTTTTATTAGTCCAAGATAGTCTATAACGAGTATATCCGGTTTTATCCCACTCTTTACAAGAGATTCAAGATAGGCTCTAATACCGCCTATAGTAATTGATTTTGGTGGGAATTCTTTAATGATAAGCTTTTGTTTACGTACATCTGAAACTTCTTCAAAGTAGGTTTTTAGTGCCCCTATTTGCTGCTGTATATCACTGATAGGTATTTTTGAAAGATGACTACTAATACGTTTTGCATACATCATTTCAGGCATTTCAAGTGATATAAGAACCGTGGTTAAACCACGTACTGCCATATTTGAAGCTATGTTACCTAAAAATATTGATTTACCTACATTAGTTGGTCCGAGAAATAAATAAAGAGCTCTACCTCTTTTAGACAACCCCCCGCCAATCTTTTCGTCAATAAAATCCCAACCTGTTGGAATAGTTTCGTTAGGTGTACCTAGTTCGTCTAGTATCTTTTGATAATGACTGTAAAAATCTAATCCAATATCATTAATAAGGGTTATATTGCAAGCTTTTTCAAATAGCTTAAGAAATTTAGCCGTATCTATTCTTTGATTAGACATATCGTCGGCTATTTTTAAAACTGTATTATAAACAGTTTTTTCTTTAAAATACGCTTCAGTGTTTTGTACTAATTCATCAAAATTACCTTTTAAATCTATCTGCTTATAGCTAGTAAGCGTGTCTTTTATTAACTTTAAATCTTCATCTTTTTTAATGTACGTTTTGATTTCAGTAATAGTAGGGATATTTTTACGTTTCAAGTAAAAATCTTTCACTATACCTACAATAAGTTTATTGCCAGGAGATTTAAAATTCTCTGGTACTAAATGTTCAAATACTAAAGAAGTGTAGTAGCTGTTTGTCAAGGATTGACATGCCACTACATTTTCAAAATACTCAGTGTTTATTTGAAGTTCGTTCTTCACTTTTTAATTATAATATATAAAATTAAAAAAGCTAAGGTTGCCCTTAGCTTTTTTTAGCTTATTCAGCTGTTTCAGTTACTTCAGCTTTATCTAGCGGTGGTACATCTAATGCACCACCATAACGTACTTTTTCTTTAAGTGTTTCTTCTAAAACTGGAATAACTTTAGTTTCCCAAAAGTTGTCATCATTTTCCCATGTTTTAGCATAACCGATTTTTTCTCCATTAAACTGAAAAGTAGAACCTGTTTGTTGTATAACACCAAACGCAACAGCCATGTCTTTTAATCCTGCATAACGGCTTAAACCGGTACGAAAGTTGTTATAAAGTTCTGCTTTTAAAAAAGGAGGTGCAAAACGGTTTTTTACTGTCATTGCTGACAAAGTAACACCACTTACATTGTGAGCTACTGCGATTGATTCTTCTCCTTCGTTTTTGTCGATTTTTTCGTTACGTGTCGCAAGTTGTACCAACAGAGAAGCAAGATAAACAGGACCACTACCACCAGACTGACGTTTAACAAGCTCAGGATATAAAGACGTAGGGTTGTCATAAATATGATTTGTAAATAAAATAGGTACACGGGCTTTAGCAGCTTTAAACGTTAATGCCCGCATCATAGATTTCATAGCTTTAGCTTTTGTGCCCATATCAGCAGCATCTTTACCTTCAGTAACATCTCGAAGTTCCTTTGCACTAGCTAAATTACCAAGACTATCAATAGCTATAATAACTTTTAAATTAGGGTCGTTAGCCGCAATAATTTTATCTAAAAATGTAGCAATTTGATTACGGCAGTCTTCTACTGTTTCTACAGGATAATACTTAAGTCTTTTAGGATCAATACCAACTCCCTCAGCAGATTGACGGTCTACTGCAGCTTCTGTATCCCAAACAGCCGCAAAGTAACCTTTCTTTTGAGCATTAGCAACGATCTTATTAACAATAAGCGTCTTACCTGCACCGGACGGACCGGAGAAACCAGTAATCCTACCAACAGGAATACCTTTATGAAGAGATCCAGAGAATATTGCATTAAGCGCATAAGAACCTGTATCAATCCAATCTCCTACAATTGAAAGAGAGTTATCTTCTGATAACATAGACGCATCTGCATTAAGCGCATCTACTGCTTCGAATATATCCGTTAAAGATGAAGCCTTAGTTTCGGAAACTTTAGACTCTGTATTAGATTGTTTGCGGGCCATAATTTAATTTATTTTTATTTTCGTTTTCTACCTGCGTCGGAACGTTGTTTACGGGCTTTTTGACCAATTCTACGAAGCCATGCTGCGTGGCTAGCAGCACTTACACAGTAACTCGGTCTATTTGTTACTATTTTATTTTTAGTGGGCATAAATTACTTTCTTTTTTTACCCTTATCAGAGCGTGTAGCTCTGATAGTTGCTGTCCAACCACCACGTCTACGATACTCGGCAGACTGGGATTTTGAAATAGTACCTTGCGGAAGTACTACACCTGCTTTATTAGTGCGTGGCATATTATTATGTGTTATCGTCTGCGTCAAAAAGCTTAATTGTAGGTGCTGGCTCGTTTTTAACGACTTTAAACATTTCTGTATATTGTGCAACTAGGTTATTTTCTAGTGTAATATTATCAGCTAGTACAATTGCAGCTTTTGAATATGTCCATGTAGGGAAAACATCTCGGTCTGCAAAAAACTCTCTAAACATTAAAGGATAGAGTTGTACTTGAAGTTTTTTATCTTGAGAAGGTGTTACGTTAAGAATTGCCGGTTTTGTAACGGACAAAGTGTTTTTGTCGTTACTTACAACTGTAGCAACAATTGTGCGTTGAATACTGTCTAGGAATACTACTATTTGATCTTGGTTCATATGTATGTATATTAATATAAGTTTAAATTAAATCAAGGTTATTGACGTGGGAACTTAAAGTAAGGAGATTTCGCGTTAACAAGATATTTGTTAAGTAATTTCTTATGAGATGCACGAGTAGGAACTATATCCCAACCACCACGTCTTGCATAATAACAAGTTACCATTAATTCTTCGGGCTGTAGTAAGTCCCATAAACGTTTATATGCAGCTTCACATATTTCTTCGTGAAAATGACACTCATTACGGAACGATACAATCCACTCTAGTAACGATTGCTCAGTTACTTCTTTATCTCCTTTATAATAGATAAAAATATCACCTGAGTCCGGTTGCTTTGTAATTTTGCAGTTAGAGCGCAATAACGTGCTCATATAAAAATGCTGTTCAGTAGTTTCAGTATCGTTAGCTACTAATAAATCCGCATTTTCATTAAATACAGTAAATTTAATTTTTTCTGCACTTTTAATTTGTTCAAGTGGGCGCCAAATTCTAGAACTATGATCTGAAAACCATATTACTCTATTTTCTTCTGTTTCAGGATCAGCTATTTGTGAGAACAACTCCACACTAACCTCTGTTTCTAATAATGATGATAAATCTTTAGAAGCGGTTTGCTTAATGTTCTTAAGCACTTCTTTAGTGTTTTTACCCATTGGTTGCATATTAAACGAATTCCAATAGAGCTTCATAGATTTAGACTCTACAATATACGGATTAGTAGCAGGATACACCACTTTAGCTACGCAAGTAACAGGTAAACCACTATCTGTTAAAGCACTACACTCGTAGCCATTCCAGATATCATATCCTATAAAAGGTAAAGAATCGTTTTGTAAACCTAAATAGGTACGATTACGTTGACGTTCTTCACGCACTAAAATTTCAGGCGTGTAGGTGGTAGGAGAATCAACTCTCTGACCAAGTACTTTATCAATATTATTAGTATTATAGCTCATTAGTAAAATCTTTCTTCATTGTGTCGGTTATAATTTTAACTCTATCTTCAACAGAACCCATTACATAAACAAGTTTATCAGTAGGCATTGAATGATGTTTAATATAAAAATCAAATTGCTTTACTACACCATCAAAGAACTCTTTGTTAGTACTTCTCTCTCCATCATCTTTTAATTCAAGTTCAGGTACAACATAAAAAATCCTATCATATGTCTTTAATAAAGACTCATATATAACTAAAGCTGCTTGATATACTTCTTTACTGACTTGTTCTTTTTCATAAAAATAAGATGTATAAGCAATACCATCTAAAGCTCCTCTATCTAAAATCCAGTTACCCGGGGTCAAAGCATATTCTAAATGCCTAGCCATTACCAAGTATTGAGTTAGAGAAGTACCTCCTTCATTAATAGGTACATTCAATTCTTTTAACCCTCTAGTGAGATTAGTTCTAAAGCTAAAATGCTGATCATCTAGAAAATGATCATCTTTTAGTGCTTTTACTAGCGTAGTTTTACCTTGTGAATGAGCACCGCAAATAGCAGCTTTATAATTTAATCTCATAGTTTGTTATTTAATATAGTTTTACGCATAAAGCCAACCCAATTTTCAATTGCTAGAACGTGTAATGCTTTAATGTATTCATCTAAACCGTTGAAATCACTATATATGTTTTTACTGTAAAATTCTTTTTCAGAAACCACTCTACCATCATCTACCTTAGCTGTAACTTCGTGAATTACATGGCCGTGCTGGTAGTACGGTCTTTCAGCATGATTATACCATACTTTAGCTTGCGGATCTTTACCTTTTAATTCAGGAAACTTAGTTATAAGACCTGGATGGCCATTATATATTTTAAATCTATTGCAAATTTCTGGCGGTATTATACGGAGATAACCGTGCAACGTAATAACATCAACATTTCTTATAGCCTCTCTATATTCTTCTATAGATGGCTTTTTAGGTAAAAAAATAAAACGATCAAAACAGCGCTCGAGAAGATCTGGATTAATTTTATCCATTTCTTCAAGACTTTTATTAGTTATAATAGCATCTGGAAACTTACCGATATTTTTAGATATCTCGTATATCTCAGATCCGCTCTGAGAAAAGAAAGTTTTCCATATTAAAGTTCGTTTCATATTTTTAGACGGTAACCTATTGTATTATCACTAAAATAAATTACCAGCGTAAAGTCTACAATACCGTGTTTTATTAGGTAAGGTTTGACTTCAGATAATTCTTTTACCGGGAGTTCACAATTACGTATACAATCCCAAAAATAATAATCCCTAATAAAAATATTATTTGCCAGGAGATGGGGATAGTTAGCATATACAGAGTTGGTTATAGTTTCAAGGGTGGTCATCCATTAACATATTTTCTAAACTCAATCAAATTACTTGCAATAATTCTTTCTTGTATTTCGTCTGGTACAACATCTAAAAGATCTATAAGTTTAGTAGATTCTTTTTTCCAGTTACCTATAGCATCAGAATATCTAACTCTTTTAATACCATGTACAATAGGAGAAGAAGTATCTAATGTTTCTATCCAGTTATATTCCGATCCTTGATAAAAGCTAAACTCTCTCGGGCAAGCACAACCTAATAAATGATGAGGTTTATCTTTATTAATAATGCCATCATTCATTAATTGAGTTAATGTCATTACTCTGCCCATCATATAAGACACCCACTTGTTAGGGTGTGGAAATAGTTTGAGGTAATAAGAATAATCGAATGAAATTGCTAACTTATCTACATCAATTTCTTGATCTAAAGTTACATAACATTTAACTAATTCAGCGTAAGTCTTACCCTGTACTACACCAATGGTCTTGGAACTATTAATGAAGTCCCATTCTCTCCATAGACATTTCTTGGCAGATTCAATCGTACCGTTACAATCTTCTAAAACATCAGGTATGATATATTCTGTAGGGTTGAGTTTTTCTATCCAATATGCATAACGCTTAGGATCAAAAGATGTACCTAGTTCAAAGATAGAGTTATCTAACAAAACATGCCTACCGGCTTTAACACTATCTTCAAAAAATTTATAGTAAGTTGGTTGCTCTTCAAATAAATGCACGAGAGCATAATCATAATCGTTGTATGTACGAGAGATCTCGAGCATACTTAAAGGTGATTCGTGAGATATTTTAATCATGTGAATAAATCAAATAAGTCGGTTTGTGCTTGATTGTTTAGTTGAGGTAAGTGCCAGTTGAGAGCTTCATATACAGCTTTCACTGGTGGTACGATAATAGTATCGAACATTTCTTCATAATCAACTTGAAAATCGTTTAATTCTGGTGGAAAGCTAACCGGATAGCAAAGAGTATCAATTCTGTACTTATTTGGAGCAATATATATCTTTTTAACTTTACCACCTGAAGTGATACGTTCATATTTGGTTTCCAAATTACGGTGTTTCAAAAGCATATTATACCATATAGCACCTTTTACATGATTAGGGGTGCCTTTAGCTATTTTAAATCCTTCTGCTCTTACTTCATGTTTTTCTATATCACTTAATCCACCTCTAATAGCTACATCATCAATAGAAAGTTTTTTAAACCCGTCATAAACATCTCTATAAATTGTATTAGCTTTATTTTGATCTTGTACTAGTAAACTATTTTCAATTACTTTCTTAATGAGTTCTTTAGCTTTTTTAGGTGTAGTAGAACGAGCAATTTCAACTCCAACGTATTTAAACTTATTTACATCCGCCCCTTCATCGTTTAAAACATGTATAATGTAGCGCTTTTTTTCAAGATAAACACCCACATCGCAAATAGATTCACGCTTGAAATAGTAACGCGGATCAATAGAGTTAAGTTTATCCTTAGCCCATTGTTTGATATGTTCATTGAGATACACTCCTAGTTCATCGTCGATAAACGCTAAACCTTCTTTATTAACTTTGTTATCAGTTAATATGTTTAGTTTCATTTGATCCAACAGCGGTTGAATAGTAACATGAGTACTATCCGTATCGTTATATATAGTCAACGATTTACCCGTGTAGCCAAATTTTTCTTTAGCGTATTGATCAATGATATCAGATGCCTGTTTAACCACAGACTGACCAGTAAGAGTAATGCTACCGGCGTGATCACTATCGCATATAGGGCTAAACTTATTAGCAAAAACACCATATATGGAATTAAGTAGAATTTTAATGACGTGCTGTATGGTGTCGGCTCGTTCCATATTAAACTTACACGTTTTGTATTCATCTGTGTCAGGGGTTAGTTTACTTAGTTTCTTTTTAAGTTCTACGTATTGGTTTTTATTTTTTACACGTTCGTTATACAATCCGTCAATCAAAGCCGGCACAACCCCTTTTTTCTTTTGTGTGTATAGTACATTAGCCTTAGAAAGTGCTAGTTTCTCGGTTTGCATGAACTGTATAAATCTTTCATGCGATATAGGCTGCTCTTTATTGTTACCATAACGTATAACAATTTCCTTATCATTCTTACTAACTATCTTACCAAACTTAGTCTCAGGGGATATATTCAGGGTAATAATAGTGTTAGGGTATAGTGAGTTAGCGTCATAACTCACAATTGACTTTTGTAGGCCTCTTTCAGGGTCCCTAACAAATCCGCCTTGTATTTCTTCTCTGATAGGCCCATCAACGAACGTAGGTATAACCATACCATGTTTATATGCTTGTAGTGCTACGCACCCGGTGACAATAGAAACTTTACCTAAAGCTGCTTCAAAAGAGGTTAACCCTTTATATGCTAACATACGAATGATCTTAAAGAACTGTAATTTCTTTTCCATCCGTACAAGTAGATCAACGTCTTGAATGTTATAGTCTACAAAATTGTTCCAATCATTAGTAGAGAGAGAAGCTAAATTAGTAGCATTTATAGCTAATTTACCTTCACCTAACTCATGTTGAGCTACAAAGTTTAGAGCATATGATTCTAACAACCCACGCGCAAAACCTCTATACACTTCAAGATAATCCATTGCAGATATACCGTGAATGTACCAACGATCAAGTTCTTGTCCTTTTACAAATATACCTTTACGGCACCATAGACTCTTTACAGGAGATAAACGCTTAGCTGCATCTTCTCCCAAAAGCTGATTGATACGGTTAATTAAATACGGGAAGTCGAAAAAGTCAGTATTCCATCCCGATAAAATATCAGGGTGATAACCATTTTCCCAAAACAATAAAAACTTTTCTAACAAGTCATACTCGCTAGTACATTCAACATATACTACATTATTACGAGTAGGCGTATACGGTTTACATCCCCATGTATAAAACGTTTCAGATAAATTATCATAAATTGTGATAAGATTTATTGGGTGTTTAGCGTCTTTAGCTTCAGGGAATTCATCTGGAGAGTAAACTTCAATATCAAGAAAACAGACTTTTAACGGGTTAGCAGAAAACTCAGGCTTCTCGTAATCATCTTTATATGTTTCAATGAGAAATTGCTGTTCTACTTGAATATTATGGTAAAGTCTTTTAATAGCCCCGTCTTGAGCAGCCTTATTACGATCAAAGTTACTTTTAAATATTCTCTTTTTAAGTTTAGTATTAAAAATAGATAATGCATCAGCATTACTTGAATCAGTCTCAATATAAAAATAAGGCTGGTAAGGTACTTTATTAACTATACGGTTACCTTTATCATCCCAAGTAAAAAGATGACACACACTATCTCTCTGATTATAATAAACGTTACGGTACACAGTTAAGTATTATGTGTACAATTACGAATATATCAAGAGAAATATAGATTACAGTGTTCTTGAATGTGATCTTCTAGCCAATATTTGGTAGCATTTTTACGCGCTACATCTGATTCAGTTAAATAGATCCGACGATCATTTAGTGTTCTTTTAATAATACTAACCATTTCGTCGGCAGTATTAAACCTTAAAGGTGCTTCTTTATAAGGTTCTAAATCTTGACACACGCAAGGTATGCCTAGTGCTCCAGCTTCAATGTGTTTAATGTTAGCTTTAGCAAGGTTAAATTTATTATTTTGTAGAGGAGCAATAACTATATTAACATTTAAAGCATTAAATGCATAAGGATAATCCCACAATTTAACCCAACTGATATATTCTATATCACCGCTGCGTACAAATTCTGCCAATTCCATAGGGCAACCACCCATCAATACCCATTTAAATTGTTTAACGGTTTTTTTAATTACGTCAATGATGTCTCCGAAATCATCTTTTATGCCAGGGGTACCTGCTATATTAAAATGAGTAGGGCTACCAATGTATCCTACCCGAGGACGCTTTTTAAATGTTTCGTAATTTTCTGAAATTTTAGTTTTACTATAAAACCGATCCATCCAAAACTTCGGTATATAGTTAGGTATAGTTATACCTTTTATACCTGACTTCTCTTCATAGTATTTAGACATGTACGTGGTAGGGGTAGTAATACCATCACACAACCTCATTATTTCAATAGCTGTCTTTGCTATATTAGGATCGGTAAATGCTTCACGAGCTTTATTATAAAGAGGTATATCTTCAGCAAATATTACATCATCAATTTCATAATAAATTTTAAATTTATTGGTTCTTTCAGAAATAGCTCTTAATGCTTTAACAAATTGCAATTGAGTGGGTGTAACCTGTCTTTGTATTCTCACACAAGAAATACCTTGATAAAAGTTCTCTTGTAAAATCATAAAATTGTTATTATTAATGATACCTAGCTGATTACCATTAATAACGGCTTCCGGCCAATGCATTCTCCAAAAACCACATCCTTGATGGTCTGCAGCGTAACTTACCGCTCTTTTCATGCCGCCTGGTACTTCAAGAACAGCAGGGGCAGAATTATTATTAAAAGGAGTGCCTATTACAGGGGCACCTAAAGGTAATTGAGGTGCCCCAAGTGGTAATTGTGGTGCACCAAAAGCACCAATATTGTTAGGAAATGTCATAATTTGTAGTTCTTGTAGTTATACCGTTTTTCTTCTCAAGGTAGACTATTTCCCCACCAATACAGTATTTTTTGCTTTCTTTACGATGAGAAATGATATAAATTGATTCATTATAATTATCTACTCGATCTTTAAGAATATCAAGTACTAACTCAATACCTTTCTCGTCTAAAGACGAGTCAAATAACTCGTCAAACATACTTAAATTTATCCAAACATCTGCTTGTGCTCTGCGAATATCTTGAAATGTAAACAACATTGCGAGGTCAATAGCTTTACGTTCTGCCCCAGAAAAGTTAAAATAACTACAGTTTGTACCTCTTTCATTAGTAATAGTTTCTTCAAAAAACTCATTAAAAGTAACAATACTATTACTTTCAAGCTTACGTAGATACAAAGACAGCCTTGTATTAAGCACTTGTAGTATTTTCTTAACAATAAACGACTTTACTCCCTTTTCGTCAGTAATAAACTTAGCGGATTCAATAATATCAATTCTATCTTGTAACAATATGATGTTATTTTTAATTTCTTCCTGTCTTAAGTTTATCTTATCGATAGCTTCTTGAAAGTTGTTGGAATCTTTGTTAAGATGATCGATATCTACAACTAAAGATTGCTGCCATTCGTTTAACTGTTTTACTCTGTTATTAATGTTTTCTACTTCTTTTTTGCGTATAGTAAAATCATTTAATTTCTTTTGATTTAAAACAATAGCATTTTCGACCCTATCTAGTTCGTTTTGAGCTTCTACTAGTCGAGGTTTTTCTGCATTAATTATTTCTACAAACTTCTGTACTTCAGACATACATTCAGCCAAATCAACATCATATTGCTTGTTTGCAGCTTCAGCAAGATCTTTACCACAGTGCGGGCATTTATTATCTACTTTTTTAAGCTTTTTAGAGCGATCATTATTAAGTTTAACATAGGTTTCAGCTTCTGTAATGATTTTATTGATAGCAGCTATTTTCTTATCACATATTTTTTCTGCCGTTTTTAACACAGAAACGTTATCTTCTATTTTTTTAAGGGCTGCCGAGTCTACAGCATCAAACTTACTGAGCTTCTCGCTTAAAGTATTTAATTCTTGTTCGTTGTTTTTTTGTCGTGTTTGAAGTACAACAAGTCTCTTTTTTTTACTCTCTTCGTATGTATCTTTTTGTTTAATAGCGTCTGAAAGTGAACGAGTAGTTTCGTCAAGTTTAGTACCTTCTATATCCAGGCTTTTCTTAACCTCATTAAAGTCGGCACGTGCCTGTAAGAGCATATTACCGAATACTTCTAATCCAAGTATACCTTCAATAAATTTACGTTTCTCTACCTTTTTTTGAGCCATAAACGGTATGGTATTGTTTATGGTCATTATAACACTGTTCTGAAATATTTCAGAAGATGTTTTAATTGTTTCTGTAATAAGTTCTGTTGTTTGAGGTATACCTGATCTAGATACATCTACGTCGTTAATAAAGAACACACATCTAGTAGGATTAATAGATCTAATAATCTTACACCGATCTACATCTTCACCTTTATGTATATCAAAATCCAGCTCTACTTCACAAAGAGAATCAGGCGCTTGATTGTTAACTATGTTTTCTTTTTTAAGATCGCGTATAGTGCTACCATACAAAACAAAATGCACTGCGTCAGCAACAGTGGACTTTCCAACGCCATTCGCACGATCAGCTTTATCATAATTTTTACCTGTAATAATATTTAAGCCAGACTTAAAATTAATCTCTACCGGTTTTTTACCAACAGATAAAAAGTTAGATAGTTTTAAAGTTTTAAAGTAAACATAGCGCATTGTATAACAGTATAATATAGAACTGCGTTTTTTCTACTGCATCACACAATTAACATTTGCGTATTTTGAACCTATAGGTTCGAGAGTAACTTTAGCATCTCCTGGCACGTCAGTGGGATTATACTGAATAAATAATTGCTCGTATAGTTCTTTATCGTTTTTATAGTTGTTACCTGCTTGACATGCTTCTCTATAAAGCTTTAAACCGTATTTATGCGCAAGATTGGTCATTATAGCTTGCTCAGTTCTGTGCTCGACAAATTCAACTGGTTCTTCAGCTAACACACTTTTATCAAATGTTGTAGCTAAAGGGTTAACACAGTATGTTAACCATTCCATTAAAAACTGCGTAGCTCTCCATTTACCTTTTTGAAATAACATAAAACGTGCTACACCAGCTTGTACGTCATAGTATTTCTCATTATCTTGTCCCATAACAATATAGCAGTCTTTTTTACACCAATGTATGTGTTTTTGACCGCAAGCTGCAAATAACATTATACCACCATCTTTATTACACTGATCAAACAATACATTTAAATTACCGATCGGGTAGCAATCAGCATCAGTAAATAACACTATATCCCCATCTTGTAGGTCCTGTAATGCATGATATATTATAAATGGTTTCCAGCAATACCAACCAAAACCCCTCTTGTGCGGATGATCCCAAAGCCATTTATTCTGATAATAGAACGGTTGTTTTAACAGCCATTTATCATCGTACACTTTAACTTCATCGGCCCCGGCATTTATACCGTTTTCAACTATTATACTGGTGGTATCTTCATACAAGCTACCACTAAACGTAATATATAGTTTTTTCATTAAGATTTAACCCAAGACCAAGTTTTAACGTACTTTAACAAGTCTTCTTTTTTTGAGTTTAGTATTTTATCAAATTCTTTTCTGTTATTGTTATAAAATGGATTAGCTTCACTACTGTCTTGAGATCTTACATGATCAATATGATATAATGGGCCGTTAACTCTAGCAATTTTATAACCTAGTGTTTCGAATCGTTTCAAACGTTCCCAATCTTCACATCCCCAAGAAATACAGTTTTCATTTTCCATACCACCTTCAATAAAAGCTTTTTTATACCAAAAAACTGCACCACCGAAAGAGTTTTTACCGAAGTTTTGATATATATCAGGATTCAAATTAACTGGATCTAAACCTACTATTTCATTTAATACATCTCGTTTAATATTAACAAAGTACCCGCTGTAAGGGTAAACACAGTCTAAACTATTATTAATTAACAAATTATATGCTTTGACTACTTGTTTTACAGGGAATATCACATCACAATCATAGTTAGCGATAAAATCTGTAGTAGCTTGTTTAGCCATGTTATTGAGATAACGAGTACGGTGAAAAACACCATCGTTTTGCTCATAAACATGTGTTATATTGTACTTGTTTTTGAATACAGGTCTAGGCCCGTTCTCATACACAATTATATTTGTATCAAAGTTATGTAATAAATACTCAATAATGTAGTTAAGATTAAATGCTCTATCTTCGCTATCAATCCTAACAGGTATAGTAAACGTTAAGTTTTTTAAATCTATTTTCATTGATATTCTTTTCTATCGTCTAGTTCAGGTTTGTTTTTTTCTGTCCACATCATGCACATAATATTCCAAACCGCTGCAGCAGCATGATCTTCATTTTCTTCTCCCTGCCAGTATTTAATTAAGTGACGTTGTGCACTATCATAATAAACTGAAGCGTTCATACCTTTTTTCCAGTTATTAAAACCATATTTCTGACCACCAGAAACGAAATGGCTTGCCACTCTCATTAACTCTTCATGAGGTACTAAGCTTATTCTTGGTTTACCAACATCTGTATCTCTTTGTGCGCCTGTATCAAATTGTCTTTTCATTTTGTAATATGTTATTATATATCCAATCTTCAGATAAAATATAGTTTTGAGCTAATTTAAAGTTTTCTTCAATAACAGCTTTTTTACTATCATAAAACTCTATTGTACAGTTTTTAAGTTTTTCTTTTAAATCATACAAGTCGTTAAAAATAATAAAACCATCAGTATTAAAGAACTTATCGATAGAAGGACACCCCCAGTATATAGGAATTGTACCGGACATCAAGGTATCAATGAGTTTTTCTGTAAAATAATAATCTCTCTTACAATTCTCAATTGCAAAATGATAACGATATTCTGCTAGACCTTCTATCTTGTGCATCGAGTTTTTTATAAATTGTTTATAAGAATGACCATATGCATCTACTTTATTACCGGCAGATTGTATAATTTGATGTCTTAGTTTGTGGCCGGGTAATTGATTTTTATTAGAAGCAATAATAGAAAACATTTTACTCTTTTCATATATTTTTCTCTCGGGTACTTCTAACCAACATCCCCCTACAGGATACCATTTAGCATTTGGTAGGTTTAAGAACTCTTTATCGTGCGTCCATATTTCTTTATAAAAACCAGAATTAGACCTTACATATTCATATGGTTGCAGGTTAATATCATAAGGTTCTAATAACCATGCAATATTACCTTTGTTTAACTGATAATCTGTACATACAACATCAGTTCCATGCGGAGCATCATTACGGTTCCATATAATATGCTCAGAAAAACTTACTGGTGGTGTTGGATTATTACTGAATGCACAATGCGCGAAATTGGAGTCTTTTATATATAGTTCTTTTTTCATACTTTTATCCACCCTTCTACATACAGATCTTTACCATCAGATGGCCCGTTAGGACCAAACCACTGTCTAGGGGTAACTACAACTTTATCTTTATTTGCGTTTAACCAAGCTGCCCACCATGAAAACGTAGAGTTTGTAATAATATTATGTTCACAAAGTGTCATCATAATAAAATCATCAATATCATTTCTACCTTGCATAAACAATACTTTTTTGCCTGTTGTGGTAAACAGGTGTTTGTTTTCTTTACACCAATTAATATCATCAGACATTACAATATATGTGCTAACATTTGTACTGTTTTCTATATTAATTTGAGCGTTATGCCAGTACTCTACTGGTTGCTGTATATGTATATCAGGATAATTTAAATAATCACCACGGCGTACATGTATAGAGCATGTATTAGTTATACCGTTTAAAGAATCTTTTACTGGTTGTATGTATTCATCTTTAAATGTAAAGGTGTTACGTATTACATCTATTGCTGCCGGGGTGTTAAAGTATTTTTCACTTTGAAAGTAACCTTCAAGATACGTAAACGAAGTTTTTGGTATTATTACTGGGTTATAATCGAAACTTTGTTCTTTTATTATACTACCAGGTCCTGGCGCTAAACCAGGTAGCTTTTCTTTGAAATATATATTGTTTTTCCAATCAGGAAAACCGTATTTCAAATCATTGCTAATAGCAATACCGATAGTACTGGCAATTAAAAATAATTGATTACCAAATCTGCCACCTTTGCCGTTAGCTATACCTAGATGTGTTACTTGCATTTATAAATTTCTTTTAAACGTTTTAATACAATTGATACATCTGTATCTGGGTTTTCTACAGCTGAAACACCATGTATTTTTCTATAATGTTCAGCTCCTTTTTTCATGTTTTCTGTCCATTTTTCAGTATGTGTAATTGAGCTATTTTGTATAGAGCCTGGTATTTCTTTAAGCATTTCATCACTACCATCTACATCAGGGAACCACCAAAAAGCAGGTAAATAGTTTTTACTAATAGCTCTTTGACATAGTTCTACATGTTCCCATGCATTCTTAAAAAAAGTATCATGATAACCAACATCTTTCATAAATGTATGATAGAAATACGAAAATGCCCCAACGCAATGTAAGTTAAGCGCAACTTTTATATTGTTTGGATATTCTACAACATATCTAGGGTTAGGTTTTTTATAATCAGGTGTTCTGTTAGCAGGACCGTGGTAACCGAAATTTAAATGCTTAATACCAGTAGCCATAGCAACATCAATATATTTTTGCCATACACCTGATGTTTGAACAATAATATCATTTTCAATAAGAAATATATGTTCACAACCTCTATTCACCAATACCTGCATTGCTTTATTTTTAGCTCTACCAACTGACTGATAAGGTGGTACATTGTTAATTATATCGATACCTTCCGGTAATACACCATCAGGTATGGTTGCACCGTCGTTTATTAAAATAAGATCTTCAACCGGTCCTTTATTAGCGAGCAAAGCAGCTACGCTTTGCTTAGTATATTCTACACGGTCACAGGCTATAATTGCAGCTCCTATTTTCATGTTATATTTTGTGCTTTATGATAAAGTTCGTTAACGTAAGCTTTCACTTTATCTTTACTCTTTATTTCAAGTAAATCAATAAATTCAGCTATGGAATTTTCTACACTTATATTGAAATCTTTTGCGTTAGCTTCTTCAATATTAAGTTTTGCAGTTTCGTTGAAATCATACTCAATAGTAAATTCTACAGGTTTGATAGAAGTAAGTTTTCTAACAAGTTTATCTATTACATCTGGCTCTAACTGTTTATCTATATAAAACTTAACTATATTACCTTTGATAAGGCTTTTAAGATTTTCTACAGTGTATTTACCATCCTCTAACTCTTTATAATATATTTTATTGTATTGAGGAGATATGTTGTTTTCAATAAAATCATATGTGAGTGTATTTAAATTTAACAAATACAATCCTTTTTTAGTGTTATAATCACCCCAATCCTGTTGATAAGGAGAACCTACATAAAGAATTGTACTATTTTCGTATTTACGTTCTTCTCTGTGATGAAAATGGCCAGTAATAATAAGACGTGCTTTACTAGTAAGATCGGTGGTTTTTAAACCATGAGTACACACTTTGTAAGAGTTCATTTTAAAACTGTTTATTTCAAAATGACCTACAATTAAATCACACTCAGGTATTGCATTAACATCTTGTCCCCACGGACAAAACGCTATTTTTTTTCCTTGGAGTGTTTCGACCGTAAGCTTATCAATAACAGTAATATTACTCCAACCGCGAAGTATGGATACGGAATTAACTGAAGAATTATCACGGTAGTAAGCATCGTGATTACCCACAGTAACAATGATGTTATAATCACGCAATATATCAAAAATGTCAGTAGCCACGTGCAAAGTATTAACAGCAATGTCATTGCGATCATGAAATATATCTCCTGGTATTATTATGTCTTTTATGCCTTTAAGTTTAAACTGTTCAGCTGCCCACCTAGCATGATCCAAAGCGATCTTATGCCACATTTCGCTGTTGCGATGCACACCATAATGAGGGTCTGAAAAAATTCCAACTAAAGGTTTAGTTATGTTCATTTGTTTTAGCAGGGTTTGCAGGGTTATCTACACCTACTCCTGGACCTATAACACTATAAACCTCTTCTTGGTATGCAGCTAAAGTGTCCCTCATACGCTTTTCCTTTTTAATACGACTTCTCCAACAGTTAAAAGAAATTGAATTAAAATATGAGAACGGGTTACTGCCTTTATCGAAGTTGTATTTTTTATCTTTTAACGCGTTAAACATATTAATTAAGGAATCCCCTATTGCATCTTCTTTAAATGTATAATTGATAAAGTTTGAAGCGTGTGCAAGTCCATATGCAATGTTTTTAATCATAAGCGCTAGCTCATCAGTAATGACATCAGTTTCGTAGTACTTTTTAAGTTCAGCAGTAAAGTCGGAAGGGTTTACATAGTAAACCTTTTTAGCTTTTGCAGAAGGAGAAAGTTCCTTAACCGGTTTTATTTCAACCACTGGCGGTTGACTCGGTAATTCGTTTTTCGGTGACTTTGATTTTTTCAAGGGCATAAAATTCTTTGCGTTTTTCGTAATGCTTTGTACCATAAATTAATTCATCAACAACGTCTAATAATGTCAATACGTCTTTATTTTCGTGTACACGTAATCCACGTCCAATTGATTGCAGGGTTTTGATTTTTGATTTACCACCCGCAGCAAATACAATGTAATGTATGTTTTTTATAGAAATACCGGTAGAGAATATTTTACTTATAGCAATACATACAACGTTGTCATGTTTTTCCATTATTTCTTGTACGTTGCGTCTATCTTCCACCTCAACACTACCTTGTATGAAAAAAACCTGTTTATCTATTAACGTGGATAACTCTTTATAGAGATTATCACCATGAGCTATATGATCTATAAGAATAAGACAATTGTTTTTAAAACTAGATGCTAATTGTTTAATTATTTTGTTTCTAAAAGTACTATTATGTATGTAATCTAATTCTAACAAATATCTTTGTGAAGAAGGTACAGAAGTATAATCTGGTTTAAATTCATAGTTTACTTTAATAGCTAAGCATTGAGCGTTAGCAATATACTCTCCACCAGCTGCCTCTCTTAGTTCGGTAGTGGTTTTTTTAAAAATTACAGGGCCGAGATAATTGTTAATATTCCACTTATCTATGTTGTTTTCCGGTAACGTACCGGTGAAACCTATACGCCTTAAAGTAGGTATTTTGTCAATAAGTTTACAAACTTTATTACCTCTACGTAATTTATGACATTCATCAACTACAAGCAACCCTACCTTATCAAACCAGGTGATATCTGATGATTTGCTTTGTAATATACCCATATTAGCTATAATAACACGTGCATCAGGATCTAATTCAGTATCTCCGGTCCATTTACTAACTAAGTGCATCGGAAAGTTGTACGATTCAAAGTCTTTGAAGGTTTGTGTAACTAAACCTAAATCGGGCACTACAATTAATATTTTTTCCAGGAGGTTTATAGCCCACAATGATGCATACACCAAATTAGCAATAATTAGTGTCTTACCGCCACCAGTAGCTAGTTCAACCACTCCATAACCATGTTCTAAAGCTTCTTCTACAGCAACTTGCTGGTAATCTCTAAGTTCAAACTCACTTTTAAGTTTCTTAATAAGAGGGCCAGGTGTTAGTATGTGCGTTTTTTGTAATATATCTTTATACTCTTGATTATATACAACATTAAAGGGTATAGTTTGAGAATTAAGGTAATCTACGATTTCTGGTACTAACCCTACACCGCAATAACCTGAATTTGTTATAGCATATATACGTTGTGGTAAAAATTTTTGGTAACGATTAAATCTTGCACCTGGGTTCTTTACACTAAAATGTTCCTTAATATTGTTAAGGTAATCCGAAACAATCTTTACTTCTTTACGTTTAGAATCATATAAAAACTCAACTTTCATTAGGTTGTTTCGAGTTTTTGTAGATCTATTACATTTTTACAATCGTATGTGAGTGAGCTTGTAAGTTTTTCAACTTTTTCAAGATATTCAATAATTCCTTCCAGTTTATCCACGTACTCTTGTAATTGTATAATGTTTGGGTTATTTTGTGTTAACTGTTCCATAGCAGCTTTGCTTAATGAAACAGGGCTTGCATTAGCAGCTAACTTAATCAGTTCTTTCTTTTTAGCTTGGCACTTGCGTAACTGATTTTTATGTTGCATCATTCGTGCAACCCACTTGTGCTTAATTGTAGGTACAAGCATAGTTTTTTCCTTCAAAGATAACTCATCCACCTGTATATCTTGAATTATCTCAGCTTGATAGTTAGCAAATAGTGTATCTAAATCAGGTAAGTCCATAATTAACGTTATAAGTATATATTAATACAAAAAAAATTCAACTGTGAAAAACTTTAATAAAAAATACGAAAAACTTATGGAAGATGTAGGTGGTGCACCAGCTGCAGGGGCGGGAGTCTCAACTGGATCAGCCGGTATAGGCAGCACAAGTGCAGCAAACAATGTACCTATAGGTCAAAGTAGTGATAAAATATATGCTCCGGGTGATGCTCGTAACCTATTTGGTACTGCAGTGGATAAACCTAAAAAAAAGAGTAAGTTTAAAGCACCTAAAAAAAATCCTGGCTTTAAAACACCGTTTAAAATAATCCGCAGAAATCCTCCTAGTTTATAATGGCAAATTTAAGAGATAAATTAAAATACAATGCACCTGGCAGTTTTTACTGCGACAATACGTGTATTGATTGTGATTTATGTAGAGAAAAAGCACCTGATTTCTTTAAAAGAAACGATCAGGATGGTCATTCTTATGTTTACAGACAGCCTAAGACTAAAGAAGATATAGAGTTATGTATGGAAGCATTAGAACAATGCCCTGTTAACGCTATAGGCAATAATGGTGGTTATCGTTAAATGGATTTAGGTCATTGGACAACTAATGAACCTGTTGATAGCAACAATTTGCCTTACGGTTTTATTTATCGTATTACAAATACGATCAACGGCAAGGTTTATTTTGGAAAAAAACAGATTAAAAGCGTCAAAAAACTCAAACCACTTAAAGGCAAAAAAAACAAAAGACACTTTGACGTAGAAACAGACTGGAAAACATATACATCTTCATCTAACGATGTTAATGAGGATATAAAGTTATTAGGTAAAGAGAAATTCAAGTTTGAAATATTACGTTTTTGTGATAGTAAGTTTGAACTTGCTTATTATGAAGCCAAAATACAATTTGAAAATGATGTGTTATTAAAAGAAGGATTCTATAACGGCATTATAAATTGTAGAATCGGTAGAGCTCCAGATGCTTTGTTAAAAAAAATACTTGCATTAAACACTAAAAGTATTAATAATAATACAAATGAAACACTACAAGACATCACTGGGATTGATAGTAGTGGACTTTGAAAGTTTAGCGGAAACAATTACACAAAACTGTTTAAGTGAGTTAATTACGGTGTACGGAGTATACGAACAAGAAAGTATACCAAAAAAGGATATGAACCGGTTATTAATGTTTTTTACGTTAAAACACGTACTAAACACACAAAAGCTGTTTAATGATAAAAAAAACGTAATATTTTATGTTAATAGTAGTTGTAAAGATTACATTACTGTAAAAAACAAATTAAAATTAATAGCTAAAGCGCTTAAAGTACCTGTTTATACCAATACATTAAATTTTAATTGTATTAACAGCAAATCCGGGGAATCTATAGAGCTCTTAAATAGTATAAAAGAATTTAGATATAATTTCGAACCAACACCCTTTTCTCCGCGAATATTAGAAAGTTTTTTAAAAAAACACAACATTAAACCCGAATCAATTACTTGAAATATCCCTCGAGATATATATATTATATATGATATCACAGGCGAGCGCAGCGAGCCTATTAAAAATATTACAAAGAAAACCTATATACCAACTAAACGTACTAATCACTATTGGTACAGGGTATGTCTTTTTCTCTCCTCGTTATTATATTAATTGAATCCACAAAAAATCAACTATAGTTCTTTATTTTTGTTGTAAGCAAGTAAATATACAAAATGGAACAGGTTTATAATAAAGTAAAAGCTAACAGTAGATTTCTTAAGCTGTTAAAGGAAATACATAAAACAACGTTAAAGAAAGAAGATGCAACCACACCAGTTGCACCAACTACACAAACTGGTACGCAAGTACAACAAGCTACACAACAGCCTGATCCAGCAGTACAGCAAGCACAACAAGCTGTAACGAACGCTAATAAACAAAAAGCTCAAGCTATACAAGCAGCATTGCAACAAGCTCAACAAAAAGTAGCTAAACATGTTTCAGATGGTACAGAAATGGATAAAGACACTATTGCTGCTATACAGAGTCTTGCTGCAAACACTCAACAACAAACACAACCAACAACATAATGAGCAAATTTAATCAAAAACTTAATGAAGTATATTTTAAGTTATTAGAAGCGGATGCACCTGCAGCTGTGCCACAAGATGGTGGGCCTACTGATCCAACTGCAGCTCCCGCAGCACCTGCTGCTCCCGCAGCACCAGCTCCAGCACCAGCTCCTGAAGAGCCGCAACAAATGACTCCAGAAGGAAAAGTATTTTTAGTAGAACTAGCTCTTAAAGCATTAGCAGTAGATTCATCTACTATTAGTGAACAAGACAAAGCTATATTTGAAACAAAAGTTACAAAAGATAACGCCGAACAAGTAGCTCAGCGTATTAGAGAAATAGTAGAAGGCACTTAACGGTAATAAAACTTGTGGTGTTTAATAACCACTGTTTTATAACCTTTATCTAAGAAATCTTGCTCCCAGTAAGGGTGTATGTGTGTTGTATGGTATTGTGTAGCACCATGAGTGTGGTTTGTTACAGGGGCTTGCAATATTTCGATTGCTGTTTTCCACATAGGATGTTTTTTAGCTTTTGCTACAGCTGATGCTATACCGTTATTAAAGCAAGAAAACTGCTTACGTGCTGTTACTACATCGTACAGAGATTTGTTTAATTTATGTGCTCTGTTATGAATAACTTCATTTACAGCTTCCATACCTATTTTACCTTCACCACCAGCTTCAAGCACTAAGCATGCAACTACAGTTTCAGCTTGTCTCATTGCCTCTGAATTATAATATCCTGCAAATGTAGATACATTTTGTACATGTGTTACGTTTGGAGGCACATTCGGGATAGTAATCATAGGAGCTTCTTTAAGAGGGGTAATAGTTTTACTTTTAACCGTTTGCATTACTAATACTTATAATAAATAAAACGTAATAAGTGAATATTAAATACAGGGATAAAATTTATAGCAGTGAAGATTTGCCTATTTTTATATATTTCAAAACGGATAAAAATAGAAAAGACTTTATTAATCTACTGCAATACTATAAGTTAGGTACCTTTCTAAAAGTAAATTGTATGCATTCAGTGCTGGCTGGTAATACGGTTATTAAAGATAAAAGAGCTTTCATATATTTTAAAATTGACGAAAAAGAAGAAAAAAGAACATTACAAAGAAGTCTTTTTGAGCACAATGACCCGGATAACAATGCAATGATGTGTGCACCCAACGATATTGATGAAGACACACTCATTAATTGGGTACAAAGTTACTTAGATAGTCTTGATTAATTAATTTAAGCATATACAATGTGTATTATGGGTAAATACACATCCACAAAAATAATACCGTTAGGTTCGTGTGCTTTCCGTCAACCTTATGCACAAAGCCACTGCCATTTTTTACATGGCTATAGATTACAAGCAAAATTTTGGTTTAGTTGTGATAAACTAGATGAAAACAATTGGGTAGTAGATTTTGGCGCCCTCAAAAAGCTCAAGACTGCCTTAGAGGAACAATTTGATCATACTACAGTAGTTTGGGAAAAAGACCCTGAATTAGATACGTTCTATAGTCTCAATATAAAAGGTCTTATTGATTTACGTGTAATGTCGGATGGTGTAGGTATTGAAATGTTCGCTAAATACTGCTTTGATCAAGCTAACGATTATGTTAATAACTTAACTAAGGGTCGTTGTTGGTGCACTAAAGTAGAGGTCTGGGAACACGAAGGTAACAGCGCAATTTTTGAATCTATTCATGTTGGAGAGTGGAAAAGTTAAAAATACATAATACAATAAAATATGAGCATAGACCCTAATAAAACATTATTCATTTCAGACGATTTCGTTTTTTACACTTTAGAAGGAGAAGGTCGTTATATTGGCTATCCTTCAGTATTCATGAGAATGGCGATGTGTAACCTTACCTGTATCGGTTTTAAGAGTGTAGACTCACCGAACGGCTGTGATAGTTATATTAGCTGGTCTAAGAAGAATAAAATGACTTTTGAAGAAGTAGCTCAACTCTTCGAAAAGAATGACTACCATGAACGTTTAAAAGAAGGCGCGTTGCTTAAGTTAACTGGTGGTGAGCCTTTTATACAGCAAAAGAACCTAATTGAATTTATTAAGTTTATTAGAGACCGTTGGGGGTTTATGAATTTTAGTAGAACACTTTCTGCGGTAGATATAGGTAAACCTAAGTTACATATCGATTTTGAAACTAACGGTACTATAATGCCAGATGAAGAATGGTCTCAACTCGGTGTTAATGTAACTTATACTACTTCACCTAAGCTTTCCAATAACGGAGATTCTGCAGACAAGCGCTTTAAACCAGATGTACTACGTTTTTTGGTTGAGCATGATGCTTGCTTTAAATTTGTTGCTAAACAAGAATCTGACTTAAGTGAAGTGTTAGAAAACTACCTCAACAATCCTGAAATTGGTTTACATTCTAGTCAAGTATGGATTATGCCTATGTGTGGTAGCCGTAAAGAATTATTAGAAGTAGGACCTGAAGTAGCTGAATTGTGTAAGAAGTATAACTTTAAGTTCTCTAACAGAATGCACTTGCAGGTCTGGGATCGTGCACTTAAGGTTTAATATATGAGTTACAATCCAGACCCTAAAGCACATTTTTATGTTAGTCTAATTAAGAGTATCATCCGTATTGCTGCGGGTACTGCTCTTGTTATGAACCACGTTGCAGTGGCAGGAGGCTTATTAATACTTGCTGAACTACTCGGTATTGCAGAGGAGGTAGTATGAAACAAGAAATTAAATTCACATATACATTAGAACATACTAATGACGATATTAATGTTGGTGTGCCTCGTAAAATTGAAATTATATTTGACGGTCAAGCTGACTTACAGGAATTAACAGAGCAGTTTAACGCTTTTGTTAAAGCTATAGGTTACAACCCACCTGACAATTGCGTTCTTGATTGGGTAGATGTTGAAACCGGTCAACCACCTGAAGATGATGAATGAGGTTGCTAATACCATTATACAGCGTAAATTTTAATAAATGAGCGACTCTAAACTTAAAAAAGTAGGTATTATCGGTACACAATGTGTAGGTAAATCCACACTTATTGCCGGTTTTAAAGAAAAGTGGCCAGTATTTCAATCCCCTACTAAATCTTATAGGGATTTAGTAAAGAAAAAAAAACTACCTCTCAATAAGGAAGCTACAAAAGAGTCTCAAGAAGAAATACTTAATTTTCTTATTGATGAAGCTATGGCTAATTACGGTAAAAAGAAGATGATTTTTGACCGTACCCCGTTAGATAATTTGGTTTATTCTCTTTGGTTGTATGACAAAGGTTTAGGTGGTATAGATGAAGAATTTATTGATAAGTGTGTAGCATTGGTTCGTAATGCTATGAGTTCTTATTCTGTTATATTTTATATACCGTTTTGTAAAGAAAACGATGTACTGTTAACAGCCAAGCCTACTAGAGATATTGACCCAACATATCGTTCAGAAATAGGTCATTTATTTGAAAGTATATACAAAGCATGGGAAAAGGGTCAAGGTACAAAGTTTTTTAATCATGATGATTGCCCACCTATCATACCTATATTTGGTTCGAGGGAAGAACGTATAGCTATGATAAGTCTCTACATTAACGATAAGGGAGATTTATATGGTGAAAATGAATCAATAGTTACGGATTTCCTACAAAAAGAATTCTTACAGAAAAACTTGATAGACCCTATGAAGAAATAAAGAAAAAAGTTCTTGACTTTTTTTAATAAATAATCATATTGTTTATGAATTTTAATAATCTGTCTAATATGATTAATGAGTCTCTTGTTGAAGATGTTGTGTCGCCGAGTATGTCTTATGCTAAATGGAAGATAGAAAATCCTGAATTAGCCAAAGGCAAAAGTCCTTACTATCACTATAAAAAGTCTATGAGAGGTGGTGAAACACCTGTTGCTAAACCTATTAGTGCTAAAGTTGAAGATAACGAAATTGACCCTATAGCACAAGATATGGTTGATTCGTATGTAGAACGTAACCCTGAAGCAACAGCTGAAGACGTTCAATCTCACTTACAAGGGCTTAATCAAGAACCTGGTACTAAAACATTTAATTATAGTCTTGACAAAGCACAAAAGATGCTTAATTTAGCTAAAGGTGAAGAATTTACATCTCCTGTAGAGCCATCACCAGAGGATATTGCTAAAGAGAAGCCGGGTAAGCCTATTCCATTTTCGGAACTTAGTAAACTTTTAAAAATGAAAGCCTCTGAAAGGCTTAAGTATCTTTCTCGTAAAAAGGGTACTGGTGTTAAAGACGTAGAAGATAGTGAAGACGAGGATGAAAATGATAAAAACAATATTGATCCAGATGTCTTAAAATATGCAGATATGCTAAAAAGACAGGCTAATATACCGAGAAAGTATGAAACGCCTGACGATGAAGAAGAAGATGCTTATAAAACTAGAGAAGACTAAGGAGTTAAAAACTTCTCTGTTAAAACTATAAATTGCATACCTTTCTTAGCTGCATATTCACTAGCTGCTTTCCACTTACATTGATTTTGATGGTACATTAAATTCTCGTACAATACGGTACTAGATTTTTTTCTGTCAGAGGGAACCGGTGGTTGTGTTTGAGTGTGTGGTTTTACTTCTATAAGGTATTTTTTGATTTCTCCTTTACTGTCTTTTATAGCTGCAACTAAATCTACATAATACTTGTGTACTTTATGATCGACATCATTATAATAAGGTACAACAATTGATTCACTTGCCCATGCAGTTACATTAGGATTAGTATCAAAATAGTAAAAAAACTTTCTTTCTAACAAAGACCTATATGCAGGATCAGTATTGCCTATATATTTTTCTTTGTTGATAGGTGTATAAATTCCTTGAATAAATTTGCTATTTTTGGCGGTGCCCATAACATATAATTACACTAAAGTGCAAATATCTCAAAATTTAGTTATTCGTACGTTTTATCAGTACTGTAAGCGGCCTGTTTTTAGAAAAAGTACAGGCACGTATGCAGCTGAGTGTCCGTATTGTAATGAAGGTAAGAGCGCAGGTAAAAAACGTCGTTTTTTTTATATACCTGATGAAAACCATTTATATTGCCACAACTGTAATCAAAGTAGGAGTGGGTTAGATTTTGTTAAAGATAGAACAGGAATGCAGCTTTCCGAAATAATAGCAGAATCAGACAACCATACAGAAACGGTAGAAGATATAATTAAAAAAACCGCAACCTACAAAAAGTACAATCCTAGTAGTTTACCTGAAGATTGTATCAATTTATTTGATGACAATCAGGTTTCATTTTATAAAGAGAATCAAGTAGTAAAAGACGCTTTAGAGTTTATTAAGAAAAGACGTCTTAATACTGCAGTCAATAGGCCTAGAGCTTTATGGCTTAGTTTAACTGACTATACTCATAAAAATAGAGTAGTGTTTCCGTTTTATTCTACTGAAAGTAATGCAAGAATTGAACACTATCAATCTAGAGCTATTTATAAAGTAGACGAAAACAAGGCAAAATATCTGTCTAAAATTAATAGTGATAAAGGTATATTTAATTTAGATAAAGTAACGGCTGATATAGATTATATATTTTTACAGGAGGGACCTATAGATGCTATGTTTTTGCGTAACAGTGTGGCATTAGCAGGCATACACCCAACAGAAGAACAATTAAATAAAATTACTACTTTATTTCCTTTCCATACCATTGTGTATGTATTAGACAATCAATGGGCAGATAGTACTTCGTACAAAGTAACTAAAGAGTTACTTGATAGAGGTCATTGTGTATTTTTATGGCCTGAAGTTCTTTCTAAGTTTAAAGACTTAAACGAACTCTGTATACATACTGGTAAAGATGAAATTAAACCAGAAATTATAATCAAACATACCTATTGTGGTATGAAAGGATTATTACAATTTTCGCAAATAAAAAATTCTTAACGAGGCGCTGTTGCGTCTTTAATCTTCTTTTCAGAAGTATTAATAACTGACTTAAACACTTCAGCTAAACCACGTAAGTTTTCAGCAACTTTAGTGATACGTTTTTCTTCTCTACGTACAATACCACGAAATGGTACTGAGTTTTTCATTTCAAGTTGATTAATTTGATGATTTAAACTTTCAGGACCAGTAGCATTAACAAAAGAAGCCATGTCTTCTAATTTCTTGATCCAACCTCTTGCAGCTTCAATACCCGATGCATCAATAGCTAATTGTGGATTATCTGCTACATCAAATGCTTTTGGATCTGTATTTTTATCTAAAGACTTTTGCCAAGCTGCTGCATCATCATCTGCTAGTGCTGCTTGTGCTGGTGCTACTTCTGCATCTTCTTTTAATGCCATTTTAGTAGCTGTAGCGTATTTAATAGCTTTACCTTTCTTTTTACCGTATTCAGCTGTGAAGGCACTTGTTGGTAGTTTTTTAGCAAGTTCACTTCTTTTTTTCTTTTGAGCAGCTGTCATGTGCTTATCTTCTGGTGCCCATTTTGAGTTGCTTTCATCTACAGGTTTGCCGGATTTAATTTTAACCTTTTTACCATTTGGTAGTGTGTCAACCTTTTTAATAGCTTTGCCTTTAGCGTCTCTGTCTTTATGTAATAGATCAGTAAAAGCATTACCTTCTTGCTCTTCGTTAAGAGTCTTTAAAAATATATTTGCAAACTTAGACATATGTACTATTATTTATCAAATCTAATTGAATTTTCTCATTTATAAGTTAAAATACACATATGTCATCAAAAGCTCTTGTTATATTATCAGGCGGAATGGATAGTACAATATTACTACACCATGTAACTAAAAACCTTAATTACGATGAGGTTTATGCTATTACATTTAATTACGGTCAACGTATTATTCGAGAGGTTGATTGCGCTAAGTTCCAGGCACAGGCTTGCAACGTAAAAGAGCATAAAGTCATTGATATGGATTTCTTTAGAGATATATCCACAATGTCTGCTTTAACTAATACTAACCTAAAAATACCTAAAGCACGTGATGACATTGGAAATGCACAACCATTAAGTTATGTTCCGTTTAGAAATCTATTACTTTTAACTACTGCAGCTGGTTGGGGTGAATCTATTGGCACCGAAGATTTGTTTTACGGAGCAGTAGAAACTGATGACTTTAGTGGTTATTGGGATTGTACAACAATGTTTTTAGATAAAGTTAATAGTTTATATGGTTTAAATCGTAAATTTACTGTTAAAGTAAACGCACCATTTATGCATAATTCTAAAAAAGAAGTTATACAAAAAGGTATCAACCTTAAAGTAGACTTTAGACAAACTCATACTTGTTATGAAGGTACAGACCCGGCTTGTGGTGAATGTGTATCTTGTGCGGCTCGTATTAAAGGTTTTATTGATAATAAAACAATTGATCCTATTGCTTATAACAAAAACATCCCTTGGTCTCAATTTGGGTGTAAAGAACTTAACTACCTATAATATATGTGCGGTATAGCGGGATCTAATAACCGAGAAGTAGCTTTTAAATTGTATCAAAGCAATTTAAACCGAGGGTACTATAGTTCTGGGTCATTATTAATAAACACCGATAAACAATATAGTATTAACAAAACGTTAGGGGTGTTTGATAAACCTGTAGGTGCTTTATCTTCTGCTAATAAACTTTCTGAAAGTAAATACTATCTTTATCACTCTCGTGGTCCGACTGTAGAAACGACTGAGTATATTCCTGAAAACAACCACCCATTCACGTACGGAGATTGGATTGTAGCACATAACGGTATTATTAGTAATTTTAAGCAGTTATGCGAAGAGTATTTTCCAGAAGAAAATTTTGAAGGAGCTACAGACAGTTGTATTATACCTCGAATGCTTGAAGTAAAGACAACCGTTAGAGAAGCACTCGAAACACTTGAAGGTACTTTTGCATTATGGATGTACAACAAAAGACATAACGCAACGTACCTAGCTCGTTCGTCGAGCACATTGTTCGGCAGTAATCTTAAGGGCGATTTTTCTTCTACTGAATTTGAGGATAGTGTTCCTCTTAAAGAGGGTATAATTTATTCTTTGTATGATTATTGTTGTATAGTACAAGCGGCAACATTTAGCAGCAACTCTCCATATTTTATAATATAAAGATATATAAATATTGAGAATGGCACCCAAAAGAAGAGATACATCTAGTGATAGAAACACCCCCATAGACTATATCAATAGGGATATAGTAAATGTAAAAGAAGATATACAAACACTTAGCAAGATTGTTCGAGATGGCAATGGCCATCCAAGCTTGATGCAAGAAGTTGCTACTATTAATAACGACATAGAGCATTTACGTGCTGAAATGGATGGTAGGTTTAATGAAACTAGAGATCTAGTTCAATTACAGCATGATGAGCTTTACGATTTAATTAATAGATGTAATGCTAAGCATTCAGAACGTCAAAAACTACATTGGCACGTACAAACCGCTATATGGGTTGCGTTAATAGGTAGTGTGACGGATCTTCTTATACATTTTTTCGCTAAATAAAGTAGATTTACTAAAAAAATATTATATACTCTTCTTTATATGAAGGGTATACAATTAACTTTAGAAGAAAAACAACTATTAGTTGAAGCTTTATTATTTTCAAGCATTACTGATATTTGTGCTGAATGGACGCCAAAACAGCACCAACTTATGCTTGAGTTAGCTAAAAAAATAAATGTACCCGATGTTAGGTTAAATAATATATATTTGTTTGAAGGTGGTCCGTTCGATAACCCTATTTTAGCAGAACAAACAAAAAAAGACTTCACTAACCTACCACGTAGCAGTATCATTACTGACTAATGAATGTTTTTCTTGGTTTTTGTTCGTCGTCTGATTCCAAAGAGTCGTGTTTAAAACGTCTCGGGGACTACTGTATTTATAATAGCGAAGGGTGGAGTGATATTACTGAAGTACAACCTTTATTAAACAATAAAGACAGTATTGCAAAACAATACAACAAACTAATACGTACATACAGTACTCAAGATTGTATACTAGTTTTAGCTCACGATGATGTTCTTATTACTGACAGAAACTGGATACTTAAATTACATCAGGCAATTGAAAAATACGATGTAGTTGGTTTAGCAGGTGGTAGTAACCCTTCAATAAGACAGCCATGTTTATGGCACATAATGTGCCCAAGAGATACACATAGTGGTACAGTAGGTCACCATATTGACAACAAAACCTTCAAAACACATTTTGGTAAAAATTGTAGGGTATTAATGCTTGATGGTTTATTTTTAGCATTTAATCCTAAAAAGCTATTTGAAGCAGGGGTAAAATTTGATGAAACCTGCCCAGCTAAATTTCATTTTTATGATATCGATTTTAGTTTAGCATGTAATAAAGCTAAATTAAAACTTGGCACTATTAATATTGATGTAGTGCATGCTTCCCCCGGTCTTAAAAACTATACAAAAGAGTGGCTTGAAGGGCAGGATTGGTTTTTAAATAAATTTAACCGTGGAGATTATTAAATTTTATATTAACATAATACTATGATCATAACAGACCAAAAAATATACAATGGAGATTTTATACACAAACGCTTTGCTTATAAGTACTTTAGAGATCGTACTTTACCTATCGGTAATATTGTTTCATTTGTTGCCCCTGTTGAAGTTACTATCAACCTTATTGACTTGGAAGATTCTCTGGAACAAGATTACATTTATAGTGAATCAATGGTTAATTTCTGTTGGGAAATACCCAATCTGGACCCCTTTGGTGCTGTTTGCTTTCAGCGCTTATTTAACACTTCAATAGCTAACATTTTACATAAGATCATTAATAAGCCTATCGAAATGAAGGGTGATGATATTATGGTACATGCTGAGTTTACACAAGGTGGTATTGTACAGCAAAAGGGTAAGGCTTCAGTCAGTATTACATACTCTAAAGAATATGTTGCGATTGGACATACAGGTGTTAATGTAACAGCCGGTAAAAAAGCACCTGCATTTGCGTATAGTACTAATTTAACACCAGAACAGACAGTGCAGTTTCAAAATGCAGTAATTGATCAGTTTTATAGTATGGTAGACAATATCTTTATTGCTACTACAAAAATAACTGTTTAATGTTCGAGTATCTTAATAAGATTCTTTTTAAAACTAAAACTCCTGATACTTCTAATATAAATGAAGTAAAGGAGTTTCAGCCTTTTCTAGTACAGAGGTGGTGTACTATGTACTCACCGCAACTAGCTAATTTAGTTAACCAAACAAGCAACCGTGTTTGGCCTGTTTTAGATAACAACACTATGTGGTTTAATTATCTATATGGTATTGTACCTGCATCTAAATTCAAACGAGTAACGTATATTAAAAAGAAAAAAGATACAGAAGTTAAATCTAACAATAAACAAACTGTAAAGACTGTTGCCACACACCTTGAAATCTCTGAAAGAGAAGTAAATCAGTATATAGAATTATTTAATTTAAAACTACCAGATGAAAAAAAGCATACAACATAAAATTGAGAGAGATTTAAAAGCAAGCGGGTTAACTCAAGCAGAACAAAACAAGGCTCTTGAAGCTAATGAACTTGTTGAAACCGATGCTACTAAAGGTTTGGTAAGACTTGAAGATTATGCCAATAGTGATTTAAATCTTAAGAGCTGGAAACTTACAAGAGTTTTAGACGATATACTTTTTTGTCAATTTGCTGATACTAATGACGATGGTACTATGATCCGTAGAGGCGATATTTGGATACCTATGAACGCGGTACAACAAGCTTGGCGTGTTGCAAAGGTTATATTAGCTGGGCCTCGTGCTAAATGTAAACCAGGTGATTATGTTATATTTCCAAGTACTTTTGGATTAAAAGCAAGTAATGTTAACAATATGAAGAATATTGTGTTCCTTAATGAAGATCGTATATTTGGAGTAGCCGAACCAGAGGCTAACTAAATATATATAGATGAGACTTTCCCAAGGAGCATTAGCTACATTACTTTCCAAAAATGCTGTAGAGCTTAAGTTTGTAAGGCGTCGCCCTATACCAGGCGAACCTCTTACTAGAAGAATGCTTGCAACAAATGACTTGCTGTTATTAAACAGTGCTCCTGGACGAATAGCGCTTAATTTTAAACCAGCTACAGGTCGTTTAAAATTTAACCCACAACAAAAGGGGTTAATAGTGACTTGGGATATATTTATGCAAGACTACAGACTCATACCTTCAGAGTCTGTAGATGTGGTAACAGTTATACAAACCACACCACCAGATAAGTTCTGGACATATTTCAACGAGAGTCTAAGTAAGATGTCCGCAATTGATAAAGAACGGTTTATGGACAAATAATATGCTTACTAATATAGATAACAACATCAAAAAATATTTTCAAAAAAATATAATAATGTCTTTTAAGCATAAGAAGTTTAAAAAAGGCAAACTAATTAATTTTAAACTGTCCGGTTGTTATTTATCTTTTGTAATGCTTACTGAGAAAAAGAAAGAAACATTTGAAATACCGTTTCCGTTTAATATAAAAAACGATAAAGACAAGCTAATATTTGATTACACGCTTGAAGCATTAGCTGAGCAAGATTTTGAGTTGTTAGTGCATTTAAAATCAACTCATCAAATAAAAAAATGTAAATTTTATAATAACGTTCTTACAATTACTTCATTGAACTAATTAGATTAGAGCGTAATATTATTTAATGTTACTTAATAAACCGCTACTTGAGTATTTTCCTGAAGGTTTTACACCTAGACCTCATCAAATAAAAGGCCTTCAGAGTATTGAGTCAGCAATTAATAAAAAAAAGAAATTTATAATTGTACAAGCACCTACCGGTTCAGGTAAGTCTTTTATAAGTAAGACCCTATCTAACGCTACAGATGAGTGTGATGTCGAGTTTAAAAACCTAGTATTTAATTATCATGCATATGATGAAGACTATATTGATACTATGGCTCGGTTTCCTTTGCATGGGTTATTTGCACTAACCACTACAAAAGCATTACAGAACCAGTATAAAGATCTTTTTAGTGATTTAACAGTATTTAAAGGTAAGAGTAACTATCAATGTGATGTAGAAGAAAGCTTTACGGTAGATTATGCACCATGTGTTATTACTCAGAAGTTAAAAAAACAGTGCTGGGAACAGCACCGGTGCCCGTACTACGAAAGTCGTAATAGTGCGTTAATAGAAAAATTTACAGTACTTAACTACGCATCGTTTTTTAATTTACCAGACCATTTAAAGCATAGACAGATTATAGTAGCAGATGAATGTTCTGAGTTAGAAGACGAAATAGTAAAAAACTTCTCTACAACTATTGACTACCGTAAGTTAACGCAAAGTGATATTGATTTTACTAAATTAACTTCTGAAACACCTGCTAAAGCATTGGGTTGGCTAACTGATCTAGCCACATCAATAAAAAGCGCAATAGATTCTCGTTCTAATCGTTCACGTTTTGATAGCAATAAAGTAGAACTTATACAACAACAATATAGAAAAGATCTATACGATTCTATTACTAACACTATCGATCACTGGGATGATACACAATATATTATTGAAAAGGATGCTGAAAAAGCTACTTTTACTCCTCTCAAAATAGATAAACTTACTGGTTGTTTGTTTGATTATGCTGAACTTGTAATCTTGATGAGCGCAACAATAGTCGATAAAGATATTTTCGCAAAAACATTAGGTATTACAGATTTTGAATACGTAGAGATTGAATCTACATTTGACCCTAAAAAGAGCCCTATTTATTGCCATACTAAATATCCGTTGAATAAGGCTTTGCTAGATAAAAACCTGCCACCGTTGTTAGATATAGCTAAGACAATAGCTGAAAACCATAAAGGTGAAAAGGGCATTATACACACACATTCGATGGTTATTACAAAAGAAGTGCAAAAAAAGCTTAAGGGTAAACGCTATTTATACAGAGAAGAGAGTGTAACTAACGAAGATATAATTAAACAACACGTATTAAGAACGGATGACACTGTTTTAGTTAGTCCGTCATTAACTATGGGATTGGATTTAAAAGGCGACTTAGGTAGGTGGCAACTTGTAATTAAATTACCATATCCGTCTTTAGGTAATAAAAGAATTAAGAAACTAAGTGATGAAGATATAGGATGGTATCGTATGAGAATGCTAGTAGCTTTAGTGCAGGCATGCGGTAGATGTACTAGATCCGTAGAGGATGAAAGTATTACGTATATATTGGATGGTTTATCATCTAAAACTATAATAAACTGCAAAGATATATTACCTAAACACTTCTTAGATCGTATTGTATAAGTATATAAGTGCAAGACTACACGTATCATTGGGAAGTTAAGGATTTATTAACACAATTTCTCCAAGCATTTGATGGAGCAATTGTGAAGCGTTATGATAACCATGGTAACGTAGGTAATAATATAGCGGTAAGATATGTTTATGCACCTAAGCAAAGAGTTCTTTTTGATATAGTAGATCCTGCTCAAACCTTTACATTACCTGTAGTAGCGTTTTGGATTACTAATGTCAATAGAGATCAGACACGTGTTTTTAATAAAATAGCAGGTCAGTTTTGGGTTGATAGTACTACTAAACCTTATACTACATCAACTGCAGATTCCAATTTACAACCTGTACCTGTTAATATAGAAGTATCTGTTAGTGTACTGACCCGATATCAAACAGATATGGATCAAATTTTAAGTAATTTTGTACCTTATAATGACCCATATTTTATTATTTCTTGGACAAAGAGAGGTACACCTGGTTTAGAAATAAGATCTGAAGTTCTTTGGAGTGGGCAACTACAAATGGGTTACCCTACTGAACAGCAATCAAATCAACCAACTCGTGTTACCTGTGATACTTCTTTTACTATTAAAGGTTGGTTATTTAAAGCAGACGCAAACCCAGTAGGTAGAATATTTAAAATTGATACTAATTTTAATGCTGTGTCAGGTACACCTACTTTAGAGAATATAGACTACTTAACCGACCCAACTCAAACTGAATCATTTACGATTTCTGCTAAACCTGAAATGCCATATAGTGATCGTTGGTTAACACCTGTCGGTCTTTCTGGTGCGTTAAACTTATACGGAACAAATTTAAAGTATACAAATTATGTTTACCTTAGCGGTAATAATAATATGTTTGGTACTAACACTCAAACAGTTAATCTATATGCACTATCATCTGGTTTATCAGCAA
>Ga0208744_1000026_pt1 | contig 82185 bp, 97 predicted proteins | sample CryBogCBH24Aug09_FD_184620 | JGI IMG/M metagenome (GOLD analysis project Ga0208744, IMG submission 184620) | Freshwater microbial communities from Crystal Bog, Wisconsin, USA - CBH24Aug09 (SPAdes) (version 2) | ecosystem: Environmental > Aquatic > Freshwater > Lake | place: Crystal Bog...
TCTACTCCTATGGTAGTGCTAAAAATAAACTTAGTCATTTAGTTCACTATCCAATCCGACATAAATTGTCGTGAAGAAATCTGGCTTAGGAAATCCTGTGCCATTCCAATTTGGGCGAACCTTGACAGAATAGGCAAGGTAACCCTCTGGTGTAGAGTGTCGCATATTGTTACGAAACTCCGCATACTGAATTATGCCTTGTCCTTGTGAGGACTTTACGAATTTGCCTTCTAGGGCTTCTGAGATTAGCATATTATTTGCTACCTTCTTTCTTTGTTGCTTGTAGTATAACAGACACCGCTGACAGCGTTTCTTTTTGGCGGGTGGCTAGGACATACGCCTTATATTCTTCTAGGTTCACTTTGTGACCTTCTTTCTCTTGATACCCCTAGTATAACAGAACGTACTGACATTATTCTACTTACCCACGAGTAATTTCATATTGTGAGACGCTCAAATAATGTGATAAAAATCATACCGTAAACGACACGCCCGAGTGCGGGTCGGCCCGCATCTGATAGTTGAACTTTCAATTATTTATTATGGATCATGAGCAGTTTTAATTCTTGCTCAGGAATTTTATTTAATTGTGATTTACAGTTTTAAAACATTCGTCCCAGAATCTATCTGAGTCAAATCTTTCGTTATCTTCTGCAAACATTTCTGCGAAATCATTTACCAAATCCTCAAATACTTCCAAACGCATTTCAGAACCATAAGAGTTTAGAATTTCTGCAGTTGCTACGTAGTCTTTACGTGTCATCATTTTTGATTTACTCTCCTTTTATTAGTAGGGCGGGACTACTAGAGCCCCGCCTAAAAATTATAGCATTACTTTGAGGTTTTTACCATAGCGAAACGATATGAACCATTTGCAAGAACCAAACCTACACGAGTTAGCTTTGAGTTAATTGGTGTGAAATCACGGATTCGTCCTGTGACACCTGTCTTGCTAGTTGTGAACAAATCTCCGATTTGATATGTGTATCCGTTGAGTGACATTAGTTTTCCTTTTCTTTTTTTCTTGTTGGGTTGTTGAGCAGTTTTACAACTTGCTCAGGTTGTCTAGGGTATTTCCCTAAACTTAGAAAGTAACGGTTGTGAAGCGTTCCTCGCCATTGACATCAAGAAGAACAAGAGTCGTGTTAGCGTCCTTTGGCTCTATTGCCTTGATTACGCCTGTGACCTTTGACTTCTGAGTGGTGAACAAATCGCCTACCTGATAAGTCTTGTTTGCTACTGTCATGTTTCTTTTCCTTTTCTTGTTAGTTGGTTATGTCCCTAGTATAGCACTAGGGTCTGACATTGGTTTATGGGTGATAAACCAAAACTGTGCCTTTGCGGGCTACTTTGAGCCTTTGGTGTCTCATGCCCTTAAATGGATTAGCTGCATGAGTCTTTGATAGTTTAATTGTATGGACATGATAAACCCGTGCTTGGGCGGGACTTGTGATAATCAGGAGAAGAATTACCACTAGAGCGAATAGCATTTTTTTCATTAGTCTAAGTGCTTCCATTTCTTATTGTTTAGGTAATTATACACGAAGGCGCTGACAAGCAGTGCTAGCATTATGAGAGTTTTCATTAGATACACTCCACACAGTAGCACTTAGGATTTACAGCGAATAACCATTTAATGATAATCGCACGATATAAGTTAGATAAACCATAAGCAGATTTTACTCCGCCATTATTGTATTCATGAATAATACGATTTTCTAATGCACCCGAAAGTCCGAGTTCAGCGAATATGTTTATTGTTTCTAGTGTAGTCATTTTGACCACCTTTCTTTAGTTTCTAATACTGAGTATTCTAGCAGGTTGTTTGGGAAAAATCAAGGTGACACGCCGTTGTGTCTGTGTGTTTTATATCACACTGAGAATTTGTGTAAATCACCACAATTCGGGCAACCATACTCAATTTCATCACCTTCATTAAACTCTTGGTCTACATTGACATAAACGCCACAAGTTGTGCATTTATCCCATTCCATATAAAACTCGTTTGGACAATTTTCGTGGCTTGTGCAACCACCCTTGATAATTAGTGAATTCATTTGGAATTCCTTTCTTTTGTTTATACGAGTATTATAGCAGGGGGGTCTGACATTACCCGCCAGTATATGTGTACAAATCGGACACGTAAAAAAACTATTTTTGTGAGCTTCGTCACACAGTATGCGACACGCCCGAGCGGGTCGGCCTTGGATCGGTGGGTCGGCCCAACAGCGGAGAAATTAATCTCCGAAACACGCATCCCAAAATTTATTTTCATCAAAGTTAGGATTATCTTTTGCAAACATTTTAATAAAAGGTTGAACCAACGAATCATCAAACTCTGCAACGAATGACGGGCGGGATTCAGAATTATATTCTGTCAAATATGAATTAAGAATCTTAGCGATAGAAACATAGTCTTTACGAGTCATCATTTATTTATTTCCAATCTTTAAAAATATCTTCAACAACTGTTAGTTGTTCATCGGTTAAGTGGTCTAGTTGTATCGCATCAGCGAAACCAAAAATATCTTTTTCCATATTACAACACCTCATCAGGGTCAAAGTGTGCAACGGGGATAAAGACATCTTCCATATCCTCAGAAGCCAATTCATCTAGCATAGATTGGTAATCGTCTGCTAGTTCAGACCAACGGTCATTAGTTTTATCAAATGAGTATGACATTATTCTGCCACCTTTCCTGTGCAGTAGATACCTGAATCAGTAGCCATCCATGTAGATAGCGGGCTACCTCGCCAATAGCGGATAGTCTTGCCACACGAGCAGGTTGTAGACTCTTTAACATTGTAGCCTGATTGGGCTGGGAAGTGTAGTTTCATTTTCATTTAGTTATCCTTTCAAGATACTTTCGTTTGATTGGGTTTCTCCCTTTCAATAAGATAAATATAACAGAGGGGTCTGACATTTTCAAGTCCAAAATGCATACAATTCGGACATCTTTTAAAAATAGTTTGTGATGTGCGCCACATTTTGGTAGGACACTCCAGACAATTCGGACATTTCGGGCGCACTATTCTGAAAATCGTTTTTGGCTTTCCAATGCGAATCATACATGGAAAATTGGGAATCACATTTTTGTTCATTTTAAAATGTTATTAAAAGTATGGTATGATACAGTTATGAGATACAATAAAGGAAATTCAGCAACACATAAAAGATGTCCAAAATGCGGGGAGCGTAAAGAAAGATCAGAATACTGGAATGATGCTTCAAGACCTGATGGAATAACAGCATATTGTAAGCCATGTAAGGCAGAGGTTACAAATATGCATGTTAGTAAAAATATGGGATATTATAAAAATTCTTGGAAAGCTTATGCTCTTAAAAGAAAATATGATTTAAGCATGGAAGAATTTGAAAACATGCTTAAAAATCAAGATTATAAGTGTGATATATGTCACAAAGAGATAAAAAACTATTCTGCTGTAGATCATGATCATAAAACAGGTAAAATTAGAAGCCTTTTATGCAGAAAGTGCAATCTTGGTTTAGGTGCTGCAAAAGATAGCGTGGAAATTTTAGAAAATATGGTCAAATACTTGGAGATTCATGAAAACATGTAAAAATTGCGGGACAATAGGAGAATCTTCTTTATTTTTAAAAGATAGAAGTAAATGTAGAGAATGTCATAAAAAATATTTAAAAGATCGTAGAGCAAATAACGAAGAATTACGTTTAAAGGAAAATGAAGATATGACCTGGAGACGTAGATTACGGGAATATGGTGTTACAAAAGAAGAATTTTATGCTATTTTTGAAAAACAGGGCGGTAAGTGTGCAATTTGCCTAGATGCCATTACAGATAAGGATTCTATGGATCATTGTCACAATAAAAATAAGGCTAGAGGTATCTTGTGTACTGGATGCAATATTTCTTTAGGTCAATTTGAAGACAATATAAGTACATTAAAATCTGCTATTGAGTATTTGGAAAAATATGGAAACATGTGACAAATGTTGGCGGGAATTCAAAGAGACAATTCATACCAATGATGGCATATTTCACTATTGCGGATTACATGCAAAAGAACTGAAAGAATCCCTAGAAGCAGAAAATAAGGATTTTTACTAGATATCTAGATCAATATCTGTTATAAAATAAGTTTGGTAGAAATTTTGAGCAATTCTACGAGTCAAAATGTGATAAAAAATTTGGCGGGAGATAGAAAGATCATGAAAATCAAAGGTGTCTAGATAATCTAGGGCTATTTGAGCATCATTTTCATTTATAGCATGCTTTCCAGCTAGTGGAGATGATGAAATTTTATCAAAACACTTATTTACAATGCTCAAATCACGTAAAATTTTGTCGGGAGTCCAAGAATCTTCTCCTCTATCCTTTTTAACTGGATAAATATGACATGGAGAGATAGAAAATGTACCTTTTGTCCAATGTACATCAGGAAATTTAGTGCGAATATAGGATTCTTCTTCTTCAAACCATTCTATGAGTCTCAAAACCTTGGGATTTTCATTTCTGATAGCATTTTTCCATCTGGAATCAGCAATATTCTGTTTTCCATTGCGATTTCTAGATTGAGACATATAAGGAAGGCGGGAAATCAGATCAGAAGGAGCTATAACCTCTCCATTATAAGACTTTCTCTCTATCTGATAGTTAATTTCATCAATAGCAGATCTTTTAGGACGTTTTTTCTGCAAGATGGTCAATTCTTCATCTGTAAATCCAAAAAGTAGCTCGGTATGCTTATAATGAGCATTTAGACCATATTGTAGATTATGTAATCCAGATCTAGGAATGATGAAAAAATACTTATCAGTATAAATGTGATAGGTATCTTCTCCAGGAGTAAGCGTAAATTTTATATCGTGACATGTGTCACTCAGATTGAACATCATTTTCTTCATCCTCAAATATAAAAGATGGGGCGGGAGCAAGCACAGAACCTTGTTCGTGCAAAGATATCATCTTATCAGTATCAGCACCTAGCTTATCTGCAATCATTACTAGCATATCATAGTTACGCTGCTCTTGGATGAATATTGCACCTAGAAGCTCACGGATATTTTCAAATATTGCCTGGAATTCAGCAAGAGACTCCATGCTTTCCCCTAGATTCCCCATATTATCTCCTCAAATACTCCCATACAAATATAGTACCCAATACTATAAATACATACTTAGCCATTGTCTATTATCTCCCTTGTTAAATAATCCCACTTATTGGCTTCCATTCCCGCCGAGTTATTGATTACCAGATCTCCATTTTCGGCGGTATAGGTATGAAGCCATTGTATATTGTGGGTAAGCTCTACTTTTCCTGCAAATATGTGGTCAATCTGACCCTTATCATTACCTTGTTTCACGTGAATCAAAATTTGAAAGGATTGGGGGTCTTCCTCCTCAAACGGCTCAATATACGCTCTTTCAATGTGTATCTTTGCCATGAGAGGTTTCTGTGAGTAATGGGTAATCTTCTGCCATCATATTGTTGAAGGGTTCATCACCTATCCAGAAAATATTCTCCAATACTCTCCATGCGAAGTTTGTTCCTTCTTCTAAATGCTTTGATATTGCCCAAGATAGGACTTCTGAATCCAGTTTCCGTCCCGCCTCAATCAGCATCGTATATTCAATACCCTTAATTGTGCGGGTGGTGAAGATTGCATTACTTCTTGAGGGTTTAAAACTATCAGGCATTGTCGGATCTGTCAAGTAGTCACACTTAAATAGCTTACAGGGCAACATTGGTCTTTCCTCATATGCCCCGCATCCAAAACCTTGCTGCACAAATGAACATGGGCTTAAAGACATATCATCTTTCATTCCCATGAATGACTCACGACCATCAGATAGCTTGATATCAGCCCTTAAATGCCCCTCACAGCATTTTGTGCATCCTTCACATGATCTTCCATCAACAATTGGCAAAAGGTCCATTAAATCTTACTTTCGGCTCAATCGCTCTGCTAAGTCTTTCGGGGTAACTAATGCATGACGCTTATGTGTTAGCTTTACTCCAACATGAGAATATGACCATGCTACGAGTTGTGAGCAGATTACTCTGTTTTCTTTTTCCGCCAGCCAGTTGACAGGAAATATAGAAAGTCCCAGGCATTTGAATCCAAGAGCAAGAATTGACCAGACGCCGTATCCATCTCCACAGAATCCTGTGGCAAATAATACGAGCTTATTCCGATCAGCCTCAGTAAGCGAGTTTTCATCAGTATTCCAGATAATCTGATTATTCGCATATTTGGAAAGTGGAGAAACTGATACTCCTGTCGGGCGAGCCTCAACGACTTGCCCATGACCAATATAAATTCCAGCATGGTTCCATTTTGACCAAGTTCCCAGTTGAATTAGTCTTGCTGCAATTCCTGTAGTTCTAACTACAAAGTAATCTCCTAAATTAGGCTCCTGCATTTTCTATCCTCTTAATCTGCTCAATTAAATTTTCATATAGTTGTAGGCCAGCTATTTGCTCATACCCACACGCTGTACAGTATAGCACGACTTTATCGTCTTGTTCTTTATGTACTAGCCAGTAAGTTATCTCATGAATTACGTAATCGTTCTTATGATTAGGACAGGCGAGAGGTTTTACCCTACCCGCCTGCGCTAAGTTGTAATACTGTGAAAAAATTTTAATTTTCATCAGTACGCTATGTTCGCCTTCTGAAATACAGATGAGACATATTGGAAGACAGTAGGATTCCCTGGAACTGGTTTGTTCCAAGTTGCCGTATTGCCTGCTCTTGATGGGTAAAGATGAGCTGCCACAGCCTTTGCCCAGTTATGGTAGGTAGCATAAGATGATTTTAGTTCATTAATCATGCGTTGGTCCTGAACCCATTCTGGTGCTTGGCAAGCACTCTTGTAACCCATAAAGTTATTCCATGATGTTGACATGTATTGGAAAGCTCCACATGCACTACTGGAATAAGACTTGCGATAGTAAGCGTCAACCCCGCCAGTTTCTTGGCTAAGGATTGCATTTGCAAGTCTTGAGATTATTACCCTTGAATCTACTCTTTGATTTAAATTTAGCATTTTGCTATAAGCGGGCATTTCAAAAGTTTTTCCAGTAGAAAGATCATTAATTAAATAAACTTCCTCATTGGAATTGCTTTTATTATTATTTATATCTATATTAATAATATTTTTAATATTAACTAAATTAGTATATTTATTAATATATAATATATTTTTATTATACACGATAGTTTGTGCTGTTAAAGCGTGAACACTGGAATTAATCCCAGAAATTAGTGTGAGAATAGTCACACCAACCATAGTCCACACTGTTCTTATCCTTGCTTTGTTCATATTATTCATATGTACCTCCTAGGGAAAGAGTAGTGTCTTCAATCGTATCATGATATACTAAGAAAAACAAGTCAGGAGCGTAAATGAAGGTATCTTGGACGGGTGCTCCAGAGTATATGGATCGCAACGTTGGATATGGCGAAGCATCATATCATATCTTTCAAGAATTAAATAAGCAAGGAATTGAATGTGTAATTGGAGACCCACAGTCTAAAATTTCCGTTTCATTCATTCAGCCAAATATGTACAAGTTTGGCAAGCATCAATATAAAATTGGATATACACCTTGGGAATCTACTTGGATTCCAGAATCCTGGGAGCAACCTTTAAAAACTGGCATTGATGAGATGTGGACAACTTCTCCATGGTGTGCAGATGTATTTAGAAAATATACTGATAAGCCTGTATTTGTTTATGAGCATGGTGTAGAGGATGAATGGATTCCTTTAAAGAGAACTCGTAACGAATCCCGCCCTTTTAGATTTTTGCATGTCGGAGAACCCTACTTTAGAAAAGATGCTCAGATGGTTGTTAGAGCATTTACTGAAATCTTTGGTAAAGATCCAAACTTTGAGCTTGTGTTAAAAGCAAGTCGCATAAACACTACTAGAATTTTTGATCCAGATACTGGAGAAGTCCGTGGTTCTCCTGGAGCATTTTATCCAAATATTAAAACCATTGAAGCACTTTTGTCAAACGAGCAAATGAATGGCTTGTATGACTTGTGCGACGTTTTTGTTTATCCGTCATGGGGCGAGGGGTTTGGATTAAATCCTCTCCAAGCAATGGCTAAAGGAATACCTACTATTTGCACAGAAGCCTGGGCTACATATGCAAGATATATCACAATGCCTTTAGGTTCAGAAAAAGTTGGTTCTCCATGGCCTACAATTCATCCTGGCGAAATGTACAGACCTAACTATGAGCATTTAATTAACTACATGAAAGATGTTGCAGAGAACTATGATAAATATAGTGACCTAGCTTACAAAAATGCTTTCCTAATCCATAAAGACTACAACTGGGAAAAGGTAACAAAGCCAGCTGTTCAAAGACTAAGAGAAATAAACGAAAATCTTTAAAATCTTGATTTTAAAAGACTGAGTGTGATACACTTAATCTCTAATTCAAATCCAACCTAGGAGTAACATGTCTAATACAATTGAAAACCCATATGAAAATTTTATCGCACTGTCTCGTTATGCGAGATGGCTAGAAGATGAAAATCGTCGTGAGACATGGGGTGAAACTGTAGACCGTTACTTTAAGTTTATGGTAATTCAATTGCGTGAGAAGCATGGGTATGTTCCAGACGATAAGATTCTTGCAGAACTTCGTGATGCAGTATTTAATCGTAATGTTATGCCATCAATGCGTTCTGTCATGACTGCAGGACCTGCACTTGAAAGAGAAAATGTTTCTGGATACAATTGTGCATTTCTTCCTGTAGACAATGCTCGTTCATTTGATGAAGCAATGTATATCCTTATGTGTGGAACAGGTGTTGGATTCTCTGTTGAGTATAAGTACATTAATAAGATCCCCGCACTTCCAGAAACACTTGAGAAATCATCAACTACAGTCATTGTTGGAGATTCAAAAGAGGGTTGGGCAAAAGCTTATCGTGAGTTGCTGGGACTTCTTTGGGCTGGTCAGATTCCACAAATTGATATCAGCAAGGTTCGTCCTTCAGGTGCTCGCCTAAAGACAATGGGTGGGCGTTCATCAGGACCTCAACCACTTGTAAATCTATTTGATTTTACTATTCAAGTATTTAAGGGAGCACTTGGTCGTCAGCTAAAGCCAATTGAAGCTCATGACATTATGTGTAAGATTGGTGAAGTAGTTGTAGTTGGTGGAGTTCGCCGTTCTGCTATGATTTCACTTTCTAACATTAATGATATTGAAATGGCACAAGCAAAGGCTGGTAACTGGTGGGAGAAGAACTCTCAACGTGCTTTGTCAAACAACTCTGTTGCATATTCCCGCAAACCAGAGATGCAACAGTTTATTGCAGAGTGGAAATCACTTTATGATTCTAAGTCTGGAGAAAGAGGAATTTACAATGTGGCAGCAGCGCAAGCACAAGCGGCTAAATACGGCCGCAGATCATCGGAGATTCATTATGGGACAAACCCATGCTCAGAAATCATTCTCAGACCTTATCAGTTTTGTAATCTATCAGAAGTCGTATTACGTGAAAAGGATACAGTTGAAGATGTTAAGAATAAGGTTCGCCTTGCGTCAATTCTTGGAACGTGGCAATCAACCCTAACTGATTTCAAGTATATCCGAAAGATTTGGAAGGATAATACAGAAGAAGAACGTCTACTTGGAGTTTCATTAACTGGACAATTTGGGCACAAGTTCTTCTCTGGACAAGAAGGAACAGAAAAACTTGCAAAGGTACTTGACGATCTTCGTGAGTATGCAGTTTCAACAAACGTAATTGAAGCAGAGAAAATTGGGATTCCTGCATCAGCAGCAGTAACTTGCGTGAAGCCTTCAGGAACAGTTTCCCAATTGGTCGGGGTGTCTTCAGGAATGCATCCATGGCATTCACAATATTATATTCGCACAGTTCGTGGTGATAAGAAAGATCCAATTACACAGTTCTTACAGGATTCAGGTATTCCTACAGAAGACGATGTAATGAAGCCAAATGATACTTCGGTATTTTCATTTCCAGTAAAAGCACCATCACATGCTATTACTAGAGATAAGCTTACCGCTATTCAACAACTTGAAATTTGGCTAACATATCAACGTCACTGGTGTGAGCATAAGCCATCTATTACAGTTTCTGTAAAGGAAGATGAATGGATGGAAGTTGGAGCATGGGTATACAAGCACTTTGATGAGGTATCTGGAATTTCATTCTTGCCATATTCAGAGCATACATATGTTCAGGCTCCGTATCAAGAGATTGATGAAACAGCATTTAAAGAGCTTTCAGCAAAGATGCCTAAGAAGATTGACTGGACAGCTTTGTCATTGTACGAGCTGGAAGATTCAACAACAGGAACTCAAGCACTTGCATGTGTTTCTGGAGAATGTGAAATAGTAGATATCAATTCATAATGAATCTTGTTCAAAGAGCCGTAAGTGCTGGGGGCAAACTAGCACCCATTGTAATCCCTAAAGATATTACATTTGGCACGGGCTTGATGAATCCTTCTGTAATGATAGATGATGACGGAGATATCTTAGTTAATCTTCGTCATACAAACTACACGCTATTTCATTCAGAAAATACTCAAAAGTTTCCTTCAAGATGGGGACCACTTGCATATCTTCATCCAGAAAAAGATGCAAAGCTAGGCACAACAAACTATCTTGTTAGAATGAATAATGATCTTGAGGTTACAGATTATTGTTTAATTGATACAAGCAAAAATGATATCCCGCCCGTTTGGGAGTTTGTTGGGTTAGAAGATGCCCGTCTTGTTAAGTGGGATAATAAATATTATATGGTTGGTGTCAGAAGAGATGTAAAGCCTTCGGGTGAAGGTCGCATGGAACTAGTTGAAATTAAAATCAATAAGAAAAAGTGGGAAGCCAAAGAAAAGTCAAGAATTAGAATACCTGCTCCAGGCAAAGATAATTCTTATTGTGAAAAGAACTGGTATCCAATCCTTGACAAGCCTTACTATTTTATTAAATGGACTTCTCCAGTTGAAGTTGTTAAGACTTATCCAGATCTTCCCGCAAGATGTGAGCAAGTTGTTGTAAATCCAGGATTGCCTGTAAAGTTTGATTTACGGGGCGGATCTCAGATGATTCGTTGGAACGAAAACACCTATATATCAATAACACATGAGACAGAGTTGTTCTGGAACTACTTGGGACAAAAAGATGGAATATATCGTCATAGATTGTGTGTCTGGGATAACGAGTTTAATCTGATAGGTGTTTCTCCAGACAAGTTTTCATTTCTAGATGCCAGAATTGAATTTTGTGCAGGTGCAGCAAAGCTTAAAAATGATTTGCTCATATCGTTTGGTTTTCAAGATAATGCTGCTTTTATTTTAAAGGTAACAGAAGATGTTGTTGAAGAAATGATACAGGAGGCTTTGACAAATGAAATCAATTGAAGAATTAGTTGAAAACGCTTCTCATGATATGTTTAATCCTCAACTTAACTTTGATATTGCAAAGAAGTACGACGAGCTGGGCCAAAATGCTGCAGCAATTTCTTTTTATTTGAGAGCTGCAGAATATGGCTATGAGTCTTCACCTATTATTGTTTATACTTCATTAATAAGAATTTCTTTCTGTCTAGAAAGTCAGACTGGGCGGGAGCACACTGTAAGTAGCACATTATTACAAGCAATTGAATATATGCCTAGCAGACCTGAAGCATACTTTTTACTGTCACGTTTTTATGAGAGAACACAAAAATGGCAAGAGTGTTATACATGGGCAGAAATAGGTTTAAGATTTGCTACAAGACATGATCCATTACCAGCAGATGTTGAGTACCCAGGTTCATATGGATTTATGTTTGAAAAAGCCGTAAGCGGTTGGTGGCTTGGAAGAAAAGAAGATTCTTTTAAAATCTTCAAGGATATGCTTGAAGAAAACATATGGGATAACTATCGCTCAACCATTGAATACAACCTTAAAAACTACGTCTAAAAAATAGCCTTTTTTAACTATTTTGGTATACTTGTAGCATATGAGCCTGCAATACACCTATACTAGTAATCTTCAGACTACTCAGGGCGGTAATTTTAACTACCCTGCCTATACAGACACGCCTGACGTGCCTAGAGATATTTATCGTTTAGCAACAGAGCTTGACGCATATCTTTCTGTTAATAAAGGTCCAGGATATTTAGTATTTTCTAGCTCATCAAATACATTTTCAACAGGTTCAAAAACTTTTTCAGTTATCATAGGATCGGGCAATCCAAATGGTAGCGGAGCTTATGCAGCAGGTGATCGTGTAAGAATAATCAATACGGCAAATACATCTCAATTTATAGAAGGAACAATTTCTTCTGTAACAACAAATTCAAGTATAGTAGTAAGCATTGATACGGTCCAAGGCTCAGGAACGATTACAACGTGGCAATTTAGCCTTACTGGTATACAAGGATTGCAGGGTCCACAAGGACCACAAGGCACACAAGGTGTGCAAGGCCCACAAGGTGTTCAGGGTCCACAAGGTACTCAGGGTGTACAAGGTCCGCAAGGCACACAAGGTGTGCAAGGCACTCAAGGGCCTCAAGGCACCCAGGGTATTCAAGGCGTTCAGGGTCCACAGGGAACACAAGGCGTACAAGGCACACAGGGTGTGCAAGGAACTCAAGGAACACAAGGAGTCCAAGGTTCAGGTTACAATGTAACAACTTCAACAACTTCAAACACACTCACCACTGGTTCAAAAACATTTACTGTTACAAACTCTGGTGCATTTTTAAATGGTGATCGTGTAAGAGTAATTAATACATCAAGTCCTTCACAGTTTATTGAAGGTAATATTACTTCTTTAACTGTAAACTCAAGTATTACAATTAACGCAGACATAGTTTCTGGAACTGGAACTGTAACAACATGGCAATTTAGCGTTGCTGGAGTTCAAGGTACACAAGGTGTCCAGGGTCCACAAGGAACCCAAGGTGTACAAGGTATTCAAGGCTTGCAAGGTATTCAGGGTACACAAGGAACACAAGGTGTGCAAGGCACACAGGGAATACAAGGATCTCAAGGACCACAAGGTACCCAAGGAATCCAGGGTATTCAGGGAATACAAGGACCTCAAGGAACGCAGGGAACACAAGGCATTCAAGGTCTTCAAGGTGTTCAGGGACCAGTATCTTCATTAAATGCACACCAATCTGTAGAAGCAATCCAGGTGTCACCCCTAGGAAACGGTGCAACATATTTTGCGGGATCTGCAGATGCAGAAAACGGAACTGGTGTGGGTGCATATATTCAAGCATCAACAAATGGAACTTTATCTGTAGATGGATATACTACTCCAAATCTTGCAGTAGGAGATCGCCTATTAATTGTAGGTCAGGCAAATAAAACTCAAAATGGTGTCTATACAGTTACATCAATTGGATCTGTATCTTCAACATGGAAGATAACTCGTGCAACAGATTACGATAATCATACGGTTGGACAAGTTGAAGAAGGCGACTATATTTTTGTAACTGATGGAACAGTTTATGGCGGTACAGTCTGGATAGAAGTTGGAAATGGTTCTAATGCTGACGGAACCATTAGAATTGGCACAGATAATATTCAGTTTGCACAAACATCTGGCTTGGGTGCTCAGGGAACAACTGGCGCACAAGGTGCGGGTGGAACAACGGCATACTGGGGTTCATTCTGGGATGTAACAAATCAAACAGCGGCAGCAACAAATACCGCATATGCCGTAAATATTGGTAATACAGATTCAAATTCACTTGGTGTATCAATAGCAAGTAACAATCAAATAACATTTGCAAACCCTGGCGTATACAATATTCAATTTTCTTTTCAATTCCAAAATACTGATAACTCAGTACATAATGCATATATTTGGTTACGTAAAAATGGTTCAGATGTTGCAGAAACTGCATCTGATCAAGCAATTCCAGCAAGTCACGCTGGAACAACAGGATCAACAATTGCTGCATGGAACTTTGTAGAAAAAATAAATGCTGGAGATTATCTACAGCTTATGTGGTCTACAGATAATACTTCTGTATCTATTGCAAGTTATAATGCTTCTTCCCCAGTCCCGTCCGTTCCTGGCGTAATTGTTACTGCAACACAGGTTGCATATGCAATTCAAGGCACACAGGGTTTACAAGGTCCACAAGGTGTACAGGGTCCACAAGGTGTACAGGGTGTGCAAGGAACACAGGGTGTTCAAGGAGTACAAGGCGTACAGGGTATACAAGGAAATCAGGGAACACAAGGAATACAAGGTTTTGGATATGCACAGCTTCAAGGTGTGCAAGGATCAATAGGTTCGCAAGGTACTGCAGGATTTGTAGGGTCTAATGGATCTCAAGGAACCCAAGGTATCCAAGGAAGCACAGGATTCCAAGGAACTGCTGGCTTTATAGGCTCTAATGGTGCACAAGGCGTGCAGGGACTTCAAGGAATTATTGGAGCATCTGGAACATATACAGTGTCATCAACAATTCCTTCAAACCCTACAAATGGTTCAGCTTGGTTAAATACTAATGATGGATCGCTTTATATCTGGGATGGAACTGAATGGTTTGAGCCAGGTAGCAATTATAATGGTTTGCAGGGAATTCAAGGAACTACTGGTATACAAGGACCGCAGGGAACATTAACATTAACTCCCGCCCGTACTGTAACAGAATTTGCATCTCCAACATCAGGACAAACTTCATTCTCAGTAAACTATACACCAGGATATATAGATGTATTCTTAAATGGTGTTCGTCTTGCATCATCAGACTATACTGCAACAAGTGGAACTGCTGTAGTTCTTGCTTATGGAGTAAGTTCAACAGATGTTCTTGATGTTGTATCTTATTCGCTTGGAATGGGTGCACAAGGATTAAGTGGTTTACAAGGTGTTCAAGGTTTACAAGGAATTTCAGTTCAAGGAATTCAAGGACCACAAGGAACTACTGGAATTCAAGGTTTGACGGGAGTTCAGGGAACCTCAGGTGCTGGATCAATGCAAATGTGGCGTTATACAGCTACAGGTGGAGAAACAACGTTATCAGGAAATGACGGATTCTCAACAAGCCTTGCATATACAGTAAATTACGAGCAAGTATTTGTAAATGGTGTTTTGCTAGAGCGTGGAGTTGACTATACAGCAAGTACAGGAACATCTGTAGTTTTGAACACAGCCCTAGTCGCTAATGATATTGCTACGGTTATATCATATAGTTCATGGTCTCTTGCAAATGCTATTCCGCTTACCGCATATAGTGCACAAGGAGTTTTGGTTGCAGGTACAGGAACCAATACATACACATCTCTACAACAAGGAACAAAAGGATGGACTTTGGTTTCTGACCCAACGCAAGCGGCGGGAGTCCGTTGGTCTAACGACGTTCAAATCATGAACATCATGGGTGCCTATTAAATAGCTCCTCTGGTATAATGGTTTTATATTGAATAAAGCAGTGAAAGGTAGTAATTAATGGCTACAACTTCTAAGCAAATGTATAACGGTGCAGCAAGCACTAGTTCTACAACCCTTTATACCGCCCCATCTTCAGCGGGTGCCGTTGCAGTTGTTACAAACATTATAGTTGCCAATACAGCAGGAACTTCTGCTACCTACACATTAAATTTGGGCGGGAATGCAATAGCTACTACAGTTACAGTAGGAGCATATGACTCTGCTATCATTGATCTAAAACAAGTTTTAACAGCATCTCAAACAATCACAGGTCTAGCATCTGCCACTACAGTTAATTTCTTTATCAGCGGTGTGGAGATTGTTTAATGTCCCCAATCTATAAATTATCTGCAAACTCCCTAGCACTTGGAAGAACAGCCTATAGAGATTTTCTTATGGGTAATACAGTATTTAATCCATGGGCTCCACAAGGAGCTATGGATGCTTTAGGAAGTGTTACTGTTCCAAGTGGTGGGCTATCGTCTATTACCTTCTCGGCTATTCCAAATACCTATACTGATTTGGAAATTCGCACACTAGGAAGAACAGTTTACGCTGCCAATTCCAATTCCAATGTATCCATTTTTTATAATGGAGATACAACTGCAACGAATTACTATTCCCATTATCTTTATGGAACAGGCTCAGCCGCAGGTGCAGCAGCAAACAACTCTGCCTTATACTCTTTTCAAACCCCTGATGACAGCGTGACAACAAATGTCTTTGGTGCTGCAATTTCTGTGGTGAAGGACTATGCCAACCCAAATAAAAACACTACTCTTCGCTCACTTTCTGGATATGATGGAAATGGCTCTGGAGTAATTGCTTTTACTTCAACTGGTTGGACTAATACAACTCCAGTAAATTCATTGACGATTACTGCTCAAGATGGAAGTTGGAAAGCAGGAACTACTATTTCTCTTTATGGAGTGCGCTAATGGCTACTAATACAATGGCTGCAATTAACACAATCGTTTTAACCTCTGGCACAAACTTTGCAACAGGTACTAACTTCTCTCTTTACGGCATACGGTAGGCGGGCATTATGACAACTAATACTATGGTGGCGATTCAGACAATTACTGCATCATCTCAATCAGCAGTTTCGTTTACCTCAATTCCTTCCACTTACACCGACCTTCATATTGTTGCGGTAGGCACCAGCAGTACTGCTGGTTCTTCTGTCAACTATTGGCGTATGACTTTCAATGGCGATAGTAGTAGTGGGTTGTATTCAGATACTTATTTATACGGAAATGGTTCGTCTGCTGCGTCTAGCCGCGATACTGGCGGCAATTTTATGTACCTTGGCTATGTTGGACAAACATCTAATACGGCTCAACCTATTAGCACTTTTGACATTATGAACTATGCCAACAGCACGACATATAAAACTGTTCTTGCTCGTGGAAGTGCCGCATCAGACAATGTTGGCGCAATGGTCGGACTTTGGCGAAATACAAACGCTATCAACCGCGTAGATTTGTTTATGTCTAGTGCAACAGTTAGCGGAACCTTTACCCTTTACGGTATAGCTAACGCTGACATTGGCGCTTACGCTACTGGTGGAATTATTACCCAAGATTCTACTTATTACTATCACGCGTTTGGTAGCTCAGGCACATTCACTCCTTCCCGCAATTTGACGGCTGATATTTTGGTTGTTGCAGGTGGTGGTGCAGGTGGAGCAGCTGCAGCTGCTGGTGGAGGAGGTGCTGGTGGCATATGGATGGCTAGTTCACAATCTTTATCAAGTGGAACTAACTATACCTGCACCGTGGGTGCAGGCGGGGCTGGCGCAAGTAATACTGTAGGTGGAAATGGAGGCAATTCAACCTTCGGAGCTATTTCTGGAACTATATATGGTGGTGGTGGCGGCGCAGGCCAAAGTGTTGTTGCATCTTCTGGAGGTTCTGGTGGTGGAGCAGCCTATACAAATCCTTCTTCTGTAGGTTCTGGAACATCAGGACAAGGAAATGCTGGAGGCACTGGGCATAATTTTAGTCTTGGCGCAGGCGGCGGCGGCGGAGGCGGCGCAGGTGGTGTAGGACAAAACTCTGCAACTAATGACCCAGGACCAGCTGGAGCTGGAGGCGTAGGCGCTGGAGGTACATCATGGTCATACACAGGCATTGCAAACCCATACCTATATCTTGATGCAATGGGAGCTGCAACTTCTACAGGTCAAATTTATTCTGGCCATTACTACTACGCAGGCGGCGGTGGTGGCGGAGTTGATCAAGCTGGATCAGATATTCCTGGCTCCGCTGGTATAGGCGGCGGCGCAGCTGGAAGTAACGCTGCTGGAATTGCTGCAACCCAGTTTACAGGTGGCGGCGGCGGAGGCGGCGGTCATCAGGTGGGATCAGGCGGTAATGGCGGTTCAGGAATAGTAATTGTGAGGTATGCAAAATGACAACAGCGGGTAATTATGTTTTGTTAGAAAGAGTGACAGTAGGAGCTGCTGGCGCATCTAGCGTCACCTTCAACAACATACCTCAGACTGGTTATACGGATTTGAAAATCGTATTATCCGCTCGCTCTACCGCTAATGGTGGACAAAATGTTAACCTTAATTTTAATGGCATAACTTCGGGATATAGCGATAAAATTTTAGGTGGAACTGGTTCGGCTGCATCTTCTTTTCCTTCTGGAAATACCACCAAAGGCGGTTCTTGCGTAATTCCTGGAGCCGATTTTACTCTCAACACTTTTGGCAATGGTGAAATTTATATTCCTAATGCTTTTGGAAATACGGCAAAAAGTTATTCTTCTGACTCGGTAAGCGAAAATAATGCAACTCTTTCGTATGCCCAAATGCAAGCAACCTTATGGAGCTATACAGGCAATCCAGCCATTACAAGTATTTTAATTACTTTATCAAGCGGTAACTTTGCCCAATACTCCACCTTCTCTCTCTACGCCCTAGCCGCAGTAGGCACTACTCCTACTAAAGCTCCGAAGGCATCAGGTGGAGATATTGTTCAATATGACGGTACATATTGGTATCATGCATTTATTAATTCGGGAAGTTTTATTCCACAGATCCCGCTTTCTTGTGATGTGCTAGTCGTTGCTGGTGGTGGTTCGGGTGGCGCTGGAACTGGTGGCGGTGGTGGAGCTGGTGGTTTGCGTTTATTAGCTAGCCAAGGTTTTGCACCAAATACTGCTTACACTTGCACGACTGGCGCTGGCGCTGCTTCTGTTACTGGAAGCGCACACGGTAATAATGGAACTAACTCCAGCCTTATTGGAGGTTCTATTTCTATCAGCGCAACTGGTGGTGGCGGTGGAGCTGCCGAAAATACGAACAACGCTCAAACAGGTGGTTCTGGTGGTGGCGGAAGCTACAACGGTTACAACGGAGCTGCTGGTAACGCTGGTTCATATTCGCCAGTTGAAGGTTATGCAGGTGGTGTTGCTTCCGCAACCTACAACGGCTCTGGTGGTGGTGGAGCTGGTGGAACTGGTTTTGCATCAACAACATCAGGCTCTACTGGAGTTGGTGGTGTGGGCGGTGTAGGTGCTGGCGGAACTTCATACACTAATTACGCAATTCTTGATGCTATGGGCGCGGCTACTACAACTGGCGTACTTTCGTCATCTCACTATTACTATGCAGGTGGCGGCGGTGGTGGTGGACAGTATTCAACTTCGCCATATACAGGACAAGGTGGAGCTGGCGGAACTGGTGGTGGCGGAACTGGCGGTGCTTACAATCCAGCAACCGCAGGAACCTCAGCACTTGCCAATACAGGCGGTGGCGGTGGCGGAGGCGGAACAAACTCAAACACCTCTGGAGCTGGCGGTTCAGGTGTAGTTATAGTACGCTATCTAGCTTAAATTAAAATATGATTATATTAATTAACTTGATATAATTAGCAGGGAGATAAAATGACAAAATCTAGAGATTTATCTAATTCGGGACGTAGCATTGGAACAACATCCAATCGTCCCGCTTCTCCCTTTGTTGGACAAGAGTATTATGATACAACTTTAGGTCAATTATTAAATTATACAGTTCAAGGAACTTGGGTTGCAGTTGGAACAGCTGCACCAAATGCAGTATCTGTAAACTATCTTGTAGTAGCAGGTGGCGGCGGTGGTGGTTACAACCGTGGTGGCGGAGGTGGAGCTGGTGGATTACGTTCAACCGTTACTGCAACTGGAGGCGGAGGCTCTTTAGAATCAGCACTTCCTTTAACTATTGGCACTTCATACACAGTAACTGTAGGCGCAGGAGGTGCTGGAGCAATTCAAGTTTCTCCATATACACCAGCGCAAAATGGTTCTAACTCTGTATTAGCAACAGTTACTTCCACTGGAGGCGGCGCTGCTGGTGCTGGCACTACTGCTGGTTCTAACGGAGGCTCTGGAGGTGGCGGCGGTGGTAATGGTGCCCCAGGTGCTTCAACAGCATACGTTTCTGCTGGAACAGGAACAAACAATCAAGGTTATGCTGGAGGACAAGGCGCAAACTCTGGTGGCGGTGGCGGTGGTGCAGGTCAAGCAGGATATTCGGTATCTAGTCAAACAACAACAGTGGGCGCTAATGGAGGTAGCGGTGTAGCAGTTTCAATTACTGGTTCATCTGTAACCTATGCGGGCGGCGGAGCGGGCGGCGGAGAATCTGGCTCACCAACAGGTGGTTCAGGCGGCGGCGGAAATGGCGGAAACAATAACGGTACTAATTCTTATGGATCTGCTGGAACTGCTAATTTGGGTGGCGGTGGCGGCGGTGGTTCTGATGGTCAATCAACAAACTATTATGGTGGAAATGGCGGCTCTGGAGTTGTTATTATTTCTGCACCTCAAGCTGCTGCATCTACAACAGGTTCACCAACTGTAACAACATCAGGTTCTAATACGATTTACAAATTCACTGGTTCAGGGAGTATAACCTTCTAATGTCTAACGCTAGAAATATTGCTAATAATGGGGGAGTTGGATCAACATCTAACCGTCCCGCCAATCCATATGTAGGACAAGAATATTACGATACCACAGTTAATGCAATTGTGGTTTGGAATGGAACTACTTGGGGCGGATTATTTCCAGCTTTTTATCCAGTCGTTACTGGCGGCACTATTTTTTCAGATGCAACTTATTATTACCGTGCTTTTACTTCTACTGGTACTTTATCTGTTTCTAACGTAGCTTTAGCTGCCGATGTTTTAGTAATTGCTGGTGGCGCAAGCGGTGGTTATAACATAAATCAAGCCAATGGTGGTGGCGGAGCTGGTGGTCTTAGATTATTAGCTTCTCAATCATTGCCTGTTAACACTTATACTTGTTCAGTTGGTGCGGGTGGCGCTTCGGTTTCATCAAGTCCATCTATGGGTAATAACGGAACTAACTCATACATTAGTGCAAGCGGTTTCTCTACTATTACCGCTTCAGGTGGTGGCGCAGGTGGTTACGGAACTACCAACAACGGTTTATCTGGTGGTTCAGGCGGTGGTGCTGGTTCTGGTGGACACAGTGGCGGAGCAGGAAACACTGGTGGTTATACCCCCGTTGAAGGATATGCGGGCGGTACATCTTCAGCAGTTCAAGCTGGTGGTGGTGGTGGTGGCGCAGGCGGAGTTGGCGGCAACGGTGGTTCAGGCGGCGGTGCATACGGCGGCAACGGTGGCGTAGGTGCTGGAGGAACTGGATACACAAATTACGCAATTCTTGACACTATAGGTGCTGCAACATCAACAGGCGTTCTTTCATCTTCGCATTATTATTATGCAGGTGGTGGCGGAGCTTCTGCTGATAGCGGTTCAACTGGTGGACTTGGCGGTGGCGGCAATGGCCCTAGCGGTTCTGTTACATCAGCAAACGCAGGTTTAACTAATACAGGCGGCGGCGGTTCTGGTGCTTTTGGTAATTCAACACCATCGGGTGCTGGCGGTTCTGGTTTAATTGTTGTTCGTTACACTAGAACTCAGGTAGGTGGATAATGGCTATTAATTTTCCTTCATCTCCAACAGTAAACCAACAATATACGTATAATGGTTTAACTTGGTATTGGACTGGACAAGTTTGGAAATCTCTAGGAACTGTTCAGGGCGTACAAGGCACACAGGGTGTGCAAGGTTTTGGATATGCCCAACTTCAAGGTGTTCAAGGACTTCAGGGTTCTGCAGGATATGTTGGAACAAATGGAGCACAGGGTACACAAGGTATATCAGGATTAACTGGTAATTATCAATCAATTCAGGGATCGGGAATTTCTGTTACAGCCCGCCCAGTTATAAACTTTTTAAATGCAACAGTAACTGATGATTCTGCCAATAACCGAACAAATGTTACAATTGCAACAGCGATAGATGGCGGAAGTTCCAATAGTACATATGGAGGAGCCATAAGCGGAGGTAATGCAATATAATGGCAGTCTTACAGATTCAACTACGTCGTGACACAGCATCTAACTGGACCACTAACAACCCAACCCTTGCTCAGGGCGAGTTTGGATATGAGACTGATACTGGTTTGCTAAAACTTGGAAATGGCGGTACTGCCTGGAACTCCCTAGCATATTTTGGCGGTAGTTCAGGATATTCATCTACAGCTACAGCAGCAGGTACAACAACACTTACTGTTAATAGCAATTCAAATCAATTTTTTACAGGTTCTACAACCCAAACAGTTGTTTTGCCAGCTGTAAGTACTTTGCCTTTAGGTAAGCAATATACAATTTATAATGCAAGTACAGGTGTTGTAACTGTTCAATCATCAGGTGCAAATACTATTTTTGCACAACCAGCAGGAACTGCATTTACATATACAAGCATAGCAACATCTGGAACTGGAACATCTTCATGGTCAGCATATTATGACGGTAACTTTTCAGGAGTAACGGGAACGGGAGCAGAAGTTCTTGCTACAAACCCAGTACTTACTGGAACAACACTTACTGGTGCATATTCTGGAGCATATACCGATGGTGTAGTTGTAGATTATGTCACGGGTAATGGACGCATATCTGTAGGTACTGGCGATGGAGTAACTTTTTATAATAATACAGACAGCTCTCGTTCACAAATTTTTGGAATTAGCTCTACTGGAGGATTAACAATTCTTGGTAGCGTAACGGCAAATAGCTCAACTGGAACTAGTGGACAAGTTCTTACATCAACTGGAACTGGTGTTCAATGGGCAGCAGTTGCAGCAGACCCTACACCTACAGTATTTATGTTAATGGGTGCATAATGAATTTAAATTTTAGAAAAGGAGATAAATAATGGCAACAGCATACAAGGTATTAGGCATGACAGGTGCGGCTGGAGCAACAGGAAATGGTGCCCAGCAATTAGCAGCAGCAAATACAAACTATAATCTTTATACAGTACCTTCAGCAACATCTACTGTAGTTTCAACTATAACTGTTTGTAATCAAGCTTCAACTGCAGCTACATTTAATATATTGGTAAGACCTGCAGGTGCAACTGCAGATACCCGCCACTATATTGCATATGGTACACCAATTGCGGGGAATGACACAATAGCCCTCACATTAGGTATTACCCTAGCTACAACAGATGTAATTACAATCAATTCATCAACAACTACTCTTTCATTTGCAGCATTTGGATCAGAGCTATCATAAAGGAGTAATTAATGTCAGTTAGTAGATTCTCCAGACAGAGTGTTCAAGCGGGTTTTCCAAAACAGCAAAATGTTTGGGATGGGTTAACACAGCCGTCTGCTATGGATGCTTTAAGCGCTATTACCCTTGGTTCGTCTCAAAACAGCATCAACTTTAACAACATACCGCAAACATACACCCATTTACAGTTGCGTGGAATTGTTCAAATCTCAAGCGGAGCAGCACAAATAACCTCTAACTTTAACAACGATTTTTCTTCCAGCTACTTTTGGCACGAGTTAGTGGGCGACGGTGGCAGTACTTCAGCAGGATATTCAGCAGACACATCTATGAGAACAGTCTATTGCAACTCATCAAGTAACGTATACTCTGTTTTCATCATTGACATACTAGACTATTCAAATGTAAACAAAAATACAACACTAAGAACATTAACTGGGATAGATACAAACGGCGGTGGTCAAGTAAAGCTCTTGAGTGGTTTGTGGAATAACACTGCTGCTGTCACTTCCTTTACTATGGCAGGAGCCACGTTTATACAGTATTCTTCCTTTTCTTTGTATGGGATTAAATAAATGGCTAATTATGTACCTTTACAGTCAGTATCATTAGCCAGTTCTGCAGCAAGTGTTACGTTTAACAACATTGACCAAACATACACGGATTTAATTTTGACTATCAACGCTTCCGTAGTTACTGGCAATGGTTACACGATTCGTTTTCAAGTAGGTAATGGAAGCATTGATAGTGGTGCAAACTACTCTTGGACACAACTTATTGGTGATGGCTCTTCAATATCTTCAGGACGTAACAGCTCCTCCAATCCGCAAAACCAGTACATGTATGGTGGCAGAGCTGATAACCTTCCTAACTTTGGAACCACAACTGCACACTTTATGAGCTATACCAACCCGAACATCTACAAATCTGCTCTCATTAGAGGTGGAGTGGGAACCGTAAGAGGCGGAGTTACAGTGAATTTATGGCGTTCAACTTCTGCCATTAATACCATAACGGTGTCTAACGAAGCAGCAGTCAACTTTGCTGCAGGTTCTACTTTTTCTCTGTACGGTGTCAGTCCAGTGAACGCTAAAATCGCTCAAGCATCTGGCGGTACTAGCATCTATTACGACTCCTCGTATGTTTACCACGTGTTTGCTGGTACTGGAGTATTTGTTCCAAATAAAAACCTTACTGCTGACATTTTAGTTGTCGCTGGTGGTGGCGGAGGAGCTGGTGGTGGCGGTGGCGCAGGCGGATTAGTTGGTTCTGGTTCATACTCTCTTACTTCGGGAACAAGCTATTCTTGCATTGTAGGTGCAGGAGGCTCCTTGGGTGGTAACGGAAACAACATCGGTTCAAGCGGAACTAACTCTCAATTTGGGTCCATAACTGCCGCTGTTGGCGGCGGAGCTGGTGGAGTTAACGGGTCAACTGCCGTTGCTGGAGGCTCAGGTGGTGGAGCTGGACTAAACGGAGACTACAGCGGTCACCCAGGAGGAACTGGTACTGCTAATCAAGGTTACGCTGGTGGAACCGACTTGAACACTACCTACGTACCTGGTGGTGGTGGCGGTGGTGCTGGCGGATTAGGCGGTAACGCTATAAGTGGTGTTGGCGGAGGACTTGGCGGTGTTGGAGCTACGTACAACACTCTTATTGGGGGTACAGCAGGTCCTTACTCGTTTATTGACCCCATGGGTGCTGCAACTGGTTACGGACAACCTTCTTCTTCTCACTACTATTTTGCAGGTGGTGGAGGAGGTGGAAGCAATGGAGGAGCTTCCGCAGCAGGTGGGCTAGGAGGCGGAGGAACTGGCTACGGAGCTAGCAACGTCAACGGACTTCCTGGAACCACCAACAGTGGAGGTGGAGGTGGAGGAGCTAATAACAATGGTTCAGGCCAAGGTTGGGGAGGCTCTGGAGGCTCTGGAGTTATTATTGTGAGGTATGCACGCTAATGAACGAGACACTAACTAAGCTACAGACTATTACCGTTGGTTCTGGTGGTGCTTCATCCGTTACTTTTTCAAACATACCTCAAAACTACACAGATTTAGTCATTAAGTATTCTGCTCGTTCAAACGGAACATCCAACTACTGTGATGGCTTTTTGCTAAGTTTAAATGGGATAAGCACTGGACAAACTGGGAATGCTCTTTACCAATGGTGGGGCTCACATACTGCAAGTGACCCTTCATTTGAAGCGTATCTCGCTAACGCAAATACTACTGCGGGTACTTTTGGAAATGGAGAAATTTATTTTTCAAACTACTCAGGTAGTAATTACAAAGCTTATTCTGCAGATTCAGTCACAGAAAATGGTGCAACATACAGCTTTAATGTACTATCAAGTGGGATTTGGGCAAACACCTCTCCAATTACCTCTATAACCTTAACTGTTTCCAATTCATTCCAACTTGTTCAGTATTCCACGCTTACTCTATACGGCGTAAAAAATATGGCAACAGTACTTGGAAACTCTATTAAAGCTACTGGTGGAACTATTACAACAGATGGTACTTATGTTTACCACACGTTTTTATCTACTGCCACATTTCAACCTACTACAAAACTTGTAGCAGACGCTCTAGTTATTGGTGGTGGCGGAGGAGTAGAAAACAGCGCACGTTTTGGTGGCGGAGGTGGTGCTGGTGGCCTTGTTTATCTGCCTTTTAGTACTTTTACTTCAGGAACATCTTATGTTTGCACTATAGGTGCTGGAGGAGCAACTAGTTCTACAATCTCTGCTACAAACGGAACATACTCTCAAATCGGCTCCTTGTTACAGGCTGCAGGAGGAGGCGGAGGCTCCACTGTAGGTGTTGGTCAAAATGGAGGTTCTGGTGGCGGTGGTGCTCAGGGGTCTGCTGGAGGCTCCGCTTCCCCAGCAGGACAAGGAAATGCTGGTGGAGCTGGTTGGTCAAGCACAAACAGAACTGGTGGAGCAGGCGGTGGCGCAGGCGCAGTAGGTGGAGCAGCAACTGCTAGTTATGGTGGCGCTGGTGGAAATGGCTCCTCTGCATATAGCACATGGGGTTACGCAACTAACACGGGACAAAACGTAAATGGTGTCTATTACTATGCTGGTGGCGGAGGTGGCTCTGCTTACGAGTACAGCGATTCTCCTGGAGCTGTTATAGACGCAGGCGGCGGCGGATACGGTGGCGGCGGAAAAGGCGCCTATTACAGAACGGATTCTGGAGGAAACCCCACATCTAATGCTATTGCAGGAACTGCGAACACTGGAGGTGGTGGCGGAGGAAATGCTTGGGGAGGCGCAAACGGTGCCGCTGGATCTGCTGGTGGTTCTGGACTTATCATTGTTCGTTATAAGGCTTAATATAATTAAAATGGTAAAATTAAAGGGCGGGAGGTAGAAAAATGTCATTTAAACATCTAAATGGTGCAGGTATATATGGATCTAAGTCTTTAAAGCTATGGGATCAAACTACCGTACAGAACGATTTTCAGTCTATTGCTACTGTTGTAGTTCCTGCTGCTGGTCAAGCAAACATTACGTTTAGCAATATTCCGCAAAACTTTACACACTTGCATCTACGCATCAGTGCACGAAGTGATAACGCATCTGGTACAGATGCTTGTTCTATTTATATGCAGCTAGGTAACGCTGGAACTATTGACTCTTCAGGGAGTCACTACTCTCAACATCAATACACTGCATATACGGGCGCAGGAAATGGCTGGCAAGCGGGTGGCTCTGGAAGCTTAAACGCTTCATATATTGGACTTGCAACTTCTGCTGGGCAAGGGGCAAACATTTTTGGAGCCAATATAATTGATATTTTAGACTACTCAAACACTAGCAAATTTAAAACTATGCGCTCTCAATTTGGAGTAGAAACAAATAGCTCTAGTTATTGGAATTACACAGGCGTAGATACAGGCTCTTGGCAAAGCAATAATGCAATTACCGACATCAAGCTTTATCTTAATGACGGCTCTGCAAGAAACTTTACTCAGTATTCCCAAGTAGCTTTGTACGGAATAAAGGTATCTTCATAATGGCTGGTCAAAGCGCATCCACATATAATTTTATTGCTAACCAAACTTTGGCTTCAGCAACTGCCTCAGTAACATTTAGCAATATTCCGCAGAACTTTACTGACCTAGTGCTTGTAGCAGCACACAATGAAAACGCTAGTGGCGCTGGTGGATATATGCAATTTAACGGCGATACGGCAACTAACTACAGCTCTAACTATGGGTATGGCAGTGGAAGCGGTACTGGACAAGGACGAGGTAATAGCCAAACTTTTTTCAGCTTTTCTTACGATACTAATACAACTTATCTAGCGCCTCAAATTTTGCACATAATGAATTACTCAAGCAGCAATATGTACAAAACAATTATAGAAACTCAAATGAGTAGTGCGTCTACTCAGACAAGTCCCCAAACAGCGTTATGGAGAGGCTTGAACCCAATAACTAGCATATACATGTATGCTGGTACAGGTAGCTTTATTGCTGGTTCTTCTTTTACTCTTTATGGAATTAAAGCCGCAGATGTAGCGTCCATTATTCCTACAAAAGCTATTGGTGGAGACCTTATTACCTCTGATGGTACTTATACTTATCATGCTTTTAAATCAACAGGTAATTTTATTCCCGCACAAGCACTTACTTGCGATATTTTGATGATTGCTGGTGGTGGCGGTGGCGGACCAACTTATGTTGGTGGCGGCGGCGGTGCTGGTGGATTGCGCCTTTTAACTTCTCAAAGTTTTTCTACTAGCCAAACAGTTACTATCGGTGCTGGGGGTACTGGCGGAAGTGGTTATGGCAACCAAGGAACAAATGGTGGAACTTCATCACTAGGTTCTATTTCTGCATCTGGTGGTGGCGCAGGTTCTACAAATGATGGAACTAATCCTAAAGCGGCGGCATCTGGAGGTTCTGGCGGTGGAGCAAACTACACAACTTTAACTGCTGGTTCAGGTAACGCTGGCTCATATTCTCCAGTTGAAGGTTACGCTGGAGGTACTGCTTTTAACGGTGGCGCTTATGGCTCAGGTGGCGGTGGCGGCGCGGGTGGAGCAGGTAATGCTGGAACAACATCTATCGGCGGTGCTGGTGGTGTAGGTGCTGGCGGAACTGGTTATACAAATTATGCAATTTTGAATGCAATGGGTACAGCAACATCTACTGGAGTTTTATCATCTGGTAATTATTATTATGCAGGCGGTGGTGGCGGTTCTTCTTATGGCGCTGGCGGTGGTTCAACTTCATCTGGTGGTTTAGGTGGAGGTGGAACTGGCTCAACAGGTCAAGGAGGAAATGCCACATCTAATACTGGTGGCGGTGGCGGTGGTTCAGAGCGAGCAAGTGGCGCTTTGGCGGGCGGCAATGGCGGTTCAGGAATTGTTATTGTGAGGTATTTATCCTAATGGCTAAAACATACTCTGCTATTCAGACTATTACACTGTCTGCAACTACATCGTCTGTTACTTTTGCAAATATCCCTCAAAACTATACAGATTTACGACTTCTTGTTAGCGCACGTACTACAGACTCAAATACTGTTAGCTCTACCGCTATGCGTGTAGGTAACGGTAACGTTGATGCTGGAGCAAACTACACGCAAAAAGACGTACAGTATGCAAACGGCTCTGCTTCTTCTGGTAATACTAGCGGAACCAACCAATGGTATTTTGTTCACGATGCGGCAAGTAACACATCGGGAATATTTGGAAATGCAGAAATTTACATACCTAGCTACACCAATGGAATACAAAAATCTGCTCAATTAAACAGTGTAACTGAGGACAACTCTAGCACCAGCATACAAAGCAGAACAACCTCTGCATTATGGACTGGAACGTCTGCAATTAATATTATTACACTTACTGGAAGCGGTACCAGTTATGCGGCTGGTTCTACTTTTACTCTTTACGGTATTGGTCAAGGAGCTAAAGCTACTGGTGGAACTGTAGTGGGTGCTGGTAACTATATTTATCATACCTTTACTTCTTCTGGAACATTTACACCAACAGAGTATATTAAGAACGCAGAAGTTCTTGTTATCGCTGGTGGTGGTGGCGGAGGTTCTCAGGATGGAGCTGGAGCTGGAGCTGGTGGAGTGCTATACGCCCCACCAAATTACCCGTTTAATGCAGGAACAAACTACGGAATTACAGTAGGAGCTGGTGGCGCTGGAGGTACTTCTAGCGGAGCTGGTTCACAAGGAAACAACTCAGTTGTAAATGCGCTTGTATCCATTGGTGGCGGTGGTGGTGCTGGAAGAAACACTGTAGGAACTACAGGAGGTTCTGGCGCTGGTGGAAATACAAACGGTGGCTCTCAAGGACCTACGTCTGCACTACAAGCTAGCGTTGGTGGAGGAATAGGTTATGGTAATGCGGGTGGAGCTAGTGGTAACTCTGGTAGCGGCGCTTCTGGTGGTGGCGGAGGTGCTGGTGCAGCAGGTGGCGCTGGAGTAGGAGCCACACCTAAAGGTGGAGACGGCGGAATTGGATTAACAACCTGGTCAAGCTGGGGCTACGCCACGGGAACAGGACAAAACATTGGTGGAACTTACTACTACGCAGGTGGCGGTGGCGGCGGGGCCGAGCCTACTGGCTCTCAAACTCAAGGTGTTGGTGGTTATGGTGGCGGAGGAACAGCAACTGCCTCTGGCACGGGTGGAAGTGGGACATCCAATACTGGCGGTGGAGGCGGAGCAGCCTCTGCAAGTGCGGCTGGTGGAGCTGGTGGTTCTGGTTTAGTAATCATTCGTTACCCAGTTAACTAACAATATGCTAAATAAACAAATAATGCTATAATATAAAAAGTAACAGGAGGTATAAAATGTCAGATACACCAACAAAGATTATTGTTGATTGCTCTACAGGAGAACAAAAGATTGTTCCTTTGACTCCCGCCGAGATTGCAGCTAACGATCAAGCAGCAGCAGCGGCAGCTACAGCAGCTCAAGAAAAGGCAGCAGCAGATGCTGCGGCAGCAGCAGCAAAAGCAAGTGCGGTAGCAAAGCTATCTTCACTTGGACTTACAGCAGAAGAAATTGCAGCATTAACTGCATAATTTAAAATAACTAAGGAGAAATAAATGGCACATATGGCCGAAATTGATTCAGATAATAAGGTGGTTCGTGTTCTTGTTGTCTCTGACGCAGACGCAGCAGATGGCCATAACTTCCTTGCAAACACATTAGGACTTGGTGGAACGTGGATCGCTACATCATACAACACTCGTGGTGGAGTACACTACGGTCCAGATGGTCAGCCAGACGGTAAGCCACAAGTTGGATTCAACTATGCTGGAATTGGATATTCATGGGACGGTACAGGATTTGCTGCACCACAACCATTTCCATCATGGACTCTAGATAAGACAACCTACACATGGACTGCACCTGTTGCATATCCTACAGATGGCAAGCTTTATACCTGGGACGAAGATAAGAAGTCTTGGGATGAAGTTCCAGCCCCTCAAGCATAATAAATAAAATAATAATGTGATATTTAGCCGCTATTTTACATAGCGGTTAAATATTTTTGTAGCAAAATAACATAGGAGAATAAATGGCTAAAGTAACACCAAAAGAAGATGAAAAAGTTATGAAGTGCTTTACATTTAATGTAAATATGATGATTCACATTTTTGCAGAAGATGAAACTTCAGCAAGAGAGAAATTGGATAAAGAAGGCGGATTTGTAGGAAAAAGAGACGTAACTCTAGAAGACTCTATTATTCTCCATCCTAATAAAAGAAATTTGAAGTCAATCTGATTCCATCCCGCCTTTTTAGGCGGGACTTTCAAATAACCCGATTACATAGTAAAATAGTCTTATGTCATATAAACAAGTAGTTCTCAGGGATAATCCAATAGCATTTTGGCCTTTAAATGGCACATCTAGCTTGAGAACCTATGCAACAATTTTGCTGGAGTATAAGACATATCAAGATTGGCTAGATGCTGAGCCTAACTATGGGGCAGATCCAATTACATTTACATTGCAGGATATATCACAAGGTGGGAACCATGCAGCATATACTTTAGGTTCCCCCAACTTTTTGGACATCTTGCCACTTGCAACACTTTCAAATTATGACACACAACTTGCAGGATGCAAGATAAATTCAACTTCTGAGATTGGCATACAAAACCAATACAGTCCAACAGGAACTGGATCAACACCTCTTTACAACATGTTCTATACAGGAACAGAGAATTTAACTTTTGGTATTGAAATGTGGTTGGCTTTTGATTCAAACCCGCCAACAGACAATGTTGTTTTCCAAGTACAATCGGGCGGGAGTAGCCCAGAAGTTATTGCTAAAGCCTATATAAACAACGATAAGATTTACTTTACAGTTAATGGAAAAGATAAAGTAGCTGGAACTAATCTTTCATATACAACATATAAGCAGGTATCCTCATGGGATTCACAGATGCATATATTCTTTTACTACTCAAAGGGATCAATTAATATTGGCGTTAACTCGTTGTTTGGACAAGCAACACAAGTTAGCCAGAACTTTATTTGGCACAATTCATATTCATCATCTCCAGAGTATTTTTATAAGATTGGTCCATCAGGATCAAACAATAAGTTTACAATAAATGATCTATCATTCTATGATTATGTTTTGTCAGATAATCAAATCAAGTCTCACATGGTTTGGGGAACTTATGATTCATCCCCGCAAAATTATGTAAAGCAGTCAAGTGGTTTCTTCTTTGATATTAAAGATGACCCCAATATGCTTGCTTATCAAAAAGACTTTACAAATCCAGCAAATTATAGAAGTGGTGTCATTAACAATTTAATTGTTGATAAAACTGGAATGACTTTGCAGACTATTCCATCTTTAACAAAAAGTGGATCAGGCACATTAACAGCATCTAATGGTCTGTCAGTAACATCAACAGCTGGAGCTATGTTTTCAAATCTATCAAAGTATTATTCTTTGGGCGGGATTTCAATACTAGGTCAAATAAATTGGACCCTTAACGGAGGTTCATCCCCAGCAACTATACTGGCTATAGATGGAATTAACAACAACGAATCCCTATATCTAGCTCAAAGCACAGATAACAAACTAACGCTTTACTATCATAGCGTAGCTAACTACTACCCATATGCCTCTACAGACACTATAATTGCTCAAGTTCCAACCGCTGTTGCTTCAAACGGAAACTATAATTTTGGACTATCAATAAATAACAATATTGCAACAATTTATTTATCGGGTAACAGCTCAGTATCAGGCAATCTTCCAAGCTATACTTATTCTAATTTAAATCTTTATTTTGGTAATCAGTATTCATCTGCAACAACTCTCCCATTATCGGGCAGCATAAGCAATGTTTCAATATTGAACTCATACATTAATCCATCTACATATTCTTTGTACGGATCAAACGATATGCTAACAATACCTTTTATAAGCAGTCTTGCAGTTTCACAGATTGGAACATGGACATACGGAGTTCTATCTTCTCAACTTAACAAGATATTTGGGTCAAGAGTAACTTGGGAAACTGGAACTTCCGATAATTCTGTAATAAGCTTAAATGAAAGTGTAGTGTTCCAGTACTCCATGGACAACGGCACTACTTGGAATCAAATAACAAATGGCTATCCAGTAACAAAGTTTGCAGATAATTCACAAGTAGCATATCCAGATATAACATTCAGAGCTATCTTATCGGTTCAAGATTCCTCATCCCTACAGTTACCTAGAGTAGATAAAGTTTTGATTAATTTTTATAAGAACCTAGAAATTTTCTCAGATGCGGGAGCTTTCGTATTGGCGCCAAGACAAGGCAGCTACATTGGAGACACTTATTCAATTAAGAATAATTTCTTTAATATTCTTTCACGTACAAGCAATTTTGGCATCAAGGTGGCACAAGTTCAGAATAGTAATTCTGTGGCTACAATTAATACTGTTAATGGAACTGCCACATATCAAACGATAGAGTTCTGGTTTAGATATGATTCTGTAAGCTCAAGTATTGCTCAAACGATATTGGACACAGTAGGTCTATCTGCAAAGCTATATATTGACCCCGCCACAAACATTGTTTATTCAAATGGTTTTTCAAATGTATTTATAAACGGCGTATCTTTAGCTGCAGGTCGTGTATTAAGCCAGGGCGAGGCATATCATTTTGTTTGCGTATATCCAAACCAAACAAACGCACAGATATATTTGGGCGGGGATCAAAGACTACAGACCTTCTCATACGGCACATTTGGCTATATAAGCCTATATCCTTCAGCATTTGCCCAAGGGGATGCACAGACAAGGTACCTAGAATTCCTGTCTAGCAATGTTGCACAAGTTACAGTATCATCTAATACTGACAGCATAGGTACAATTGGAGAATATTCAAGCACTGTGACTGGATATAACGGTGGGCAACCAGTTCTGGCATACCCTCATCCCATAAGTATTACCGTATAACACATTTTTGGCAGCCATATGTTCCGTTTTTAAGACTTAGGTGGTATTATTGGCATATGAGCAAGATGCGTACAACCGTCGTAGAAGAAGTTAATTGGGGCCTTTATGTTTGGCAGATGCCAGATGGTAAGGTTGTTATGGATGAAGAGGGTGCATATTTGAGTATCCCGTCCCTAAAAGGCGATATTCGCCAGATTAAAAAGCTAAAGGATGCAGCAAAGCACTACGGCCTAGAAGATGGAACACCATTATTTATGTCTGGTCACAGACCCGTTACAGATGAAGAGCTTGAAATGCAAAAGCAAAGATTGGAAATGGGGCTTGTTCCAGACGAGCATGACCTTCCAGCTATGATGGATTATGTTAAAGAAATGAGGGACATGAAGCTTGGTTAAAGCTTTATAAAAAATATGGCTAATTTAAGAATTGATGACAGTATTGATGAAGATGAGGGTGGGATCACAGTAAAGCTGGATGCCCCATCACATACTATAGAGCACGATTTTGGTGACCCGTTTAATGCAACTTGGTCAGATATTAAGAAGGCAGATGGCCTAAGTCCTAATTTCCGTCGTCAAGTAAATAGAATGGAAAAGTCATTTACTGGTGTTGGTGATGCAAAGTCTAAGAAGTTAGATCCGCTTGACCTTACAGGATATTCTCTTTTCCAGATTGTTCAACCTCCTTACAACGTACTATATTTGGCACAGCTTTATGATATCTCCCCATATCATCACTCTGCTGTAAATGCTAAAGCTGCCAACGTTGTCGGGCTCGGTTATAAATTTGAAAACACATGGGCAACAACTGCAAAGATTGAAGAAGTAATGGATCAGCCTAAAAAGCTTGACAAGTTGCGTTCAAAGCTTGAAGGCCTTAAAGAAGAGATGCGGGAGTTCCTAGAATCTCTTAACTCTGATGATTCATTTACAGAGACAATGAAAAAGATCTTCATTGACCTAGAATCAACAGGAAATGCTTATCTTGAAGTTGGTCGTACATCAACTGGTAAGATTGGCTACATTGGTCATATTCCTACAACAACAATGCGTATTCGCCGTCACCGTGACGGATTTGTTCAAGTTGTTTATAACCGCTACACATTTTTTAGAAACTTCGGTGATACCGAGACCCCAGATCAGATAGGTACTGATCCCCAGCCAAACGAAGTAATTCACTTTAAAGTATTTACTCCGTCAAATACCTACTATGGCATTCCAGATGTTTTGTCTGCTAAGAATGCAGTTGCTGGTGATGAATTCGCACAGCGATTTAACTTGGACTACTTTGAAAACAAAGCTGTGCCTCGTTACATTATTACCGTAAAGGGAGCAAAGCTTACAGCAGAATCAGAGCGTAAGTTACTAGAGTTCTTCCAGACGGGGCTTAAAGGAAGAAATCACAGAACCCTTTATATCCCTCTTCCATCAGATGGCGAGCAAGGTCGTGTTGAGTTTAACATGGAGCCAATTGAAGCGGGAATTCAAGATTCTTCGTTTAGGAACTATGCGGTAGAAAACAGAGATCGTATTCTTTTGTCTCACCGTGTTCCAGTATCAAAGCTTGGAATGCCTGCAAACGTTTCGTTGGCTAATGCTAAAGATGCTGACAAGACATTTAAAGAGCAAGTATGTCGTCCACGTCAAGAAGAACTTGAGTTTAAGATTAATTTAATTATCAAGGAATTTACTGATGCGTTCAAACTTCAATTTAACGAACTTGCACTTACAGATGAAGAGACTCAATCTCGTATTGATGACCGTTATCTGAAGGATCAAGTTATTACTCCTAACGAAGTTCGTGCACGTCGTGGAATGGCTCCACTTGAAGGCGGTGATGCAGTGTTGGTTATTAATCCTAAAGCAGCACAAGATGCAGCATCAGATGCAAGTGGTAATAAAGCCAGAAGCCAAGACCGTGTTTTAAATGCACCTGATAAAATGGGCACGGGTCGTGCTCCAAAGGGTGAGGGAAGACAACAGGCATAACAAATGTCTACAGCATTAGACGTTTTAAATGTTGCTAGAAGTCAAATAGGTTTTGTTGAAGGACCAGTAAATGAAAACCCATATGGAATTTGGTATGGGGTTCCAAATGCAAGTTATTGTGCTATGGGTATAAGTTGGTGCTTTGCACAAGTTGGACTTTCATCTTTAGTTGCAGCACAAACTCCAAAAGGTTTTGCATATTGCCCTGCAGGTCTTGCATGGTTTCAAAGACAAGGTTTAGTTGTAAATAAATATCAAGCACAACCAGGTGACCTTGTTTTCTTTTCATGGGGTACTGGTGTTGCAGAGCATGTTGAAATTGTTGAAGCTGCATCTGCAGACGGATTAACAACAATTGGTTTCAATACAACTGATAAAAATACAAAAGAAGCAGCAAATGGCGGAGGGTGCTACAGAGAACACCGTCCATATCTTTATGTTATGGCAATTGTAAGACCTAAGTATCCAGTGCCTCTAAAACCTGTTTCAAAGGGTGTTACAAGTAAAAAAGCTACGGCAGGTGTAGCAGCTACTGGAACAGCCGCAGCAGGCGTTGCAGCAGCTTTACATGGCACTCCAATCACAACCTCGGGAACAACACCAACACCCACTCCATCACCTACAGTATTTGTAGCACCACCTTTTCCTACTAGTGCAACAGCTTTTAATTTAGGGCAAAAAAGTGATGCTGTTATGGCTGTAGAAAAAGCACTGTTAAAGGCGGGACTGCTTCCAAGTAACTATGTAACTGGAATAATGAATAAACAAACACAAGCGGCATTAGTAAAGTATGAGGCAAAGCAAGGAATTAAAGTTACAGGTACGCTGCCACAAATTATATATGATGAATTAAAGGGATCACTATGAGCCTAAAACACCATTTTAAGTTCAGTGTTGCAGATGCTAAACAGCTAGGTATAGCCTTTGTAGGTGCAATTTCAGCCTGGGCAGCCACGGGATTTCAGAGGGATATAGCCCATCTAATGTATCCAATTGTTGGTTTTATAACAGGAGGCCTGGCATCCCACAACTCTATGGCTAACCCAAATGTCACTCCAGACTCACACATAGTAACTCCTTATGTCTCTAACATAGAAGATCACAATCCTGGGGTTCCTACCCCAGTTGAACAAAACTATAAACCAGAGGGGGCGGATGTCAAAAAAGTCATCCAAATCAATAGCGGAATTATAAAATAATTTTTACCGAAATTATGACTTATTTATAAAACTTGCTATTATTTATTTACATATGGACATTCAAAAAACTTATTGGCAAAACAGCGAATCTTCAACAGCCTTGCATTTTCCTATTACCAAGGTTGACAAGGAGAAGCGTCTTGTATCAGGATTTGCGTCACTAGATAACGTTGACCGCCACGGAGATATTGTAACGGCGGATGCAAATAAGAAAGCCTTTGAAAGATTCAGAGGAAATATCCGTGAGATGCACGGGCCAACAGCAGTTGGTAAGATGGTTAAGTTTAAGCATGACACATTTTTTGATCCAGAGACTCAGAAGAAGTACAACGGCGTATATGTAACTGCCTATATTTCAAAGGGTGCACAGGATGCATGGGAGAAGTGCCTAGATGGTACTTATTCAGGTTTTTCTATTGGTGGAAACATCAATGATGCAAAGATGGAAAAAGTTGACGGGGAGAACGAAACTCGTCGTGTTATCCATGATTATGATTTGCACGAATTGTCATTAGTTGATTCACCAGCAAACCAGCTTGCAAACTTTTTTTCTATTGAAAAGAATGTAGATGGAAGCACATTTGTTAAAGGAATGGTTGCAGACATCACACTAGAAAATGTATTCTGGTGCAAGCAAGATGAAGTTGCATCAACATCAGAAGCTATGTCAAAGGATTGCGTTGTATGTGATGCACCTATGACAAATATTGGTTGGGTTGAGCAAAAGGATTCAGAGAAGTTTGAAGCAATTGAAAAGGTAATTGATTCTTATTTCAAGAAAGATGATGCACCAACATCCGCACACGAAGCTGGCGAGACAGCTGCACCAGGTTTGGCAGGTAATGTCATTGATAGCAACGCTACCATTAATCTTTATCCTGATCAAAATAGCAAGAAAAAAGTCACGTTTGAAGACGGACTTAAAAAGAGTGAAGAGATTTCGCTCAACGAAGGAGGTAACAAAATGACAGAAAATACAGATGCAACAATTGAGAAGTCAATTGATGTTGAGACTCCTGCCGAAGAAGTTTCATCTGTTTCGGAGATTGCAGATACTACAGTTGAAAAGGCTGCAGAGATTTCTGAAGTTGAAGATACACTTGATTTTGAGAAGATGGTTTCAGACCTTAAAGCCTTCTTTGGTGAGTCACTAGAAAAGTCCAACACTAACTATGCTACACACGCAGCAACAGTAGCGGACATGTATAACATTGTTAACGAGACCAGAGCTGAAATGGCTCGTTTGTCCAAGGCATATGAGGATATCCAGAAGGCAAATGAAGATCTCGCTACAAAGTACGAAACCTTGAGTAAGTCAGTAACAGATATGTTCGGAAAGATTGAGTATGTTGATCATCAACTCAAGAATTTTGAATCTGCTACTGCAGTTCAGAAGTCCATTGGGGTAGAAGCTCCAATGGGTCAAACAAAACCAAAACAAAGTATATGGCAAGGTGCTTTCCTCAGTGCTTCTAGCATATAAAAAAATACAGAAAAAATAAGGTGGTGAAATAAAAATGAGTAATGAACTTCTACAAAAAGTAATTGATACTACGGACCTCGGTTCTTCAGCAGTCAATGCATCTACAGACTCTGCTACCCTTTCAGGTAACGGTCTCCTATATCCAGATCAAGCTAACCGCTTCTTGGATTACATGTGGGATGCAACAATCTTGGCTAAGACAGCCCGTACAATCCGTATGCGTTCAAACACAACCGAGATTGATCGTGTTGCTGTTGGACAACGTATCATGACCGTCGCACAGGAAGATAACCCACGTAACTTCGTGGCAAGTGGTGATAGCTATACAAACGCTAATACTACTACTTTCTCTGCACAAAATGCTACATTTAACAAGGTATCTCTTACAACACGCAAGCTCCGTCTTGACTGGGAACTTTCAGCAGAGTCTCTTGAAGACAATATTGAAGGTCCAGATCTAGAGGATCACATTGCACGTCTTATGGCTACCCAGGCTGGTAACGATATTGAGGATACCCTTATTAACGGTACTGGAACTGGTTCAGGTTTGATGTCAGCATTCGCAGGCTTCCGTACATTGGCACTTAACAACGCACACGTTGTTGACGCTGCTGGTTATGGACTTGACAAGACCGTATTCAACCAAGCTATCAAGACCCTTCCACGTAAGTACAAGCAACGCAGAAACCAACTTCGCTTCTTCACAGGATCAAACTTGGTTCAGGATTACCTATTCAACCTAACAGCTAACGCTGGTAACGGCAACCCATTTGATATCGCTTCAGGTATCATCCGTGGAGATGTCGCTGCTAACGATGGCGGTCCAGGTTCAGTAACTCCTTTTGCGTTTGGAATTCCAGTTATCAACGTTCCGTTGATCAGCGAAACCCAGACTTACAATGGATCAGCTAACACAGGTGATGTTCACTTGACATTCCCGCAAAACTTCATTATTGGTATCAAGCGTGACGTAACCGTCTATCGTTTGTTCCAGCCAAAGAAGGACACAATTGAATATACACTATTCATTCGTGTTGGTTGCGTAATGGAAAACTACGATGCACACGTCATCGTTAAGAACATTGCAGTAGCAGGCTCAGTAATGTCTACCCCATCATTTGGATCAGCATACAATGGTTCAAACGTTACAGGTGGATTGAACGGCGAGACATTCTAATTTTAATTAGATGCAAGGCGGGGAGTTACTTCGGTAGCTCCCTTAGCCATTTAATGCTATAATAAACAATGACGAGAGGAAGTCAAATGTCATTTACAGATTTAAAAATTACAGAACTAAGAAAAGTCGCAGATTCTTTTGCTATTGATGCATCAGAATTAAAGACAAAACAAGAAATCATTGCAGCCCTTGAAGAAGAGGGCATCAGCTATCAAATGTATGCTAAGTTTGATAATGCTGAAAAGCAAGATATTGAAGTACCAGAGTTTGAAAAGCAGAAGAGAGAAAAGAAGATCATGTCAAAGACAGCAAATCAAGTGCTTGTAAAGATGGAAAGAAATAACCATTCATATCAAGTTGGCGTTTTCCAGTTTACACAAGAGCATCCATTTTTGGCTATGTCAGAAGCAGACGCTCAAAAGATTTTTGATACAGAGCAGGGTTTCCGTCTTGCGACTCCTCGTGAGGCTCAAGAGTACTACGCTTAAAAATTAAATAGGGGGTGTTCTGATTGCAAACAATCAACACAAACAGCCAGGAAAAGATTTACCTAGAGGTATATAGTAATGGAGTATTATCGCAGGCAGATTCACTGCCAACATTGTCAATATACAATGCGGACAGCGATATTTACAATCCTGGAGGTACAATCAGTCAGACACCCCTCTATACCAATTTAAATGCTTACGATGAGCCCGCAACTGGAGTTTATTCATATCAACTAACACCAAACATTACAAGTGTAAATATGGTGCTTGAAGTAGTTTGGTCTTATACCCAAGGCGGGGTAGCGGTGAAGACAACAGATTACTATAGTATTGAAACTCCATATGCTTCAATACCAGAAACAATGGATTTTCTAGGATACACGGGAGACTCTTCTAAGCCTAACTATATTGATCCGAACACAATTATTAAGACCGAAAAAATGGCAAGAACCATTATTGAAGGTTATGCGGGAATTAAATTTTATAAGTATTATGGTTTTCAAGAAATTTACGGAATTGGTGCAAATACAATTCAGCTAACAGAGAAGATGCTCTCGTTGGATCAGATTTGGGAAAATCAAATTTTAGTATTTGATGGAACAACCAGTCCAGTCTATAATACTTTTGGATATAACACAGAGATTAGCCCTACTGGTTATCAGCTTCGCATTTGGTACCCAGCCTGGCCAGACGGCTGGAACAACGAAATGGATCCAACCATTTACGAATCGGGTCGTTTTAGAGATACCTACCTATATCGTTTTGTTGGAGAAATTGGTTACAATTATGTTCCAGAAGATATTAAGCTTGCTTCAATGCTTTTGCAACAGGATATTATGTCAAACGACTACAACTGGAGGAACAAGTATTTGTCACAAGTTAACTTGAGTGAAATTTCATTCAAGATGGCAGGCGGGGCATTTAATGGTACAGGCAATGTTATGGTTGATAACATCCTAGATCAATACCGCAAGGCAAATATTGTAATTATCTAATGTTAAATAACCTAGTCTCATTTGCAGGATCAATCATGAATATGAACGCAGATGTTTATATTCAAGAAAATACTCAGGATGCCAATACTGGAGAGATTACCCGTCAATGGGTATATTCTCAAACTATTCAGTGTCGTATTGAGCCTGTTAAATCACGTGGTGCTTCTACAAGAACAGACAATAAGACGTTCGGAACAACTGGAGACGAGTTATATAACGAAAAATTTCAATTAAAGATGTACGGAACCTCCTTGCTTAGTAAGCGTTGGCGTATTCAAAATATCAGAACAAATAAAGGTAAGTCAGTATTTGTTGAAATTGATAGAACAGGAACACCAGATACAATTTTTGAAGTAATGTCTTCACATGCGGTTGTTGATCCTTTTGGATCAATTTCCTATTATGTGTCAGTACTTCTAAGGACTGAGCTACAAGATGACTCTGAAGCTTGAGATTGACACAAAACAACTAGTTCAAGGCTTGGATGATTTAGTTATAGGAATTGATCAACTTGTAAAGCCAAAAGCACTTGAGCAAATATCAAGAGCCGTATTCTCCATAACAGGAGAAAGATTTATGGTTGATATTGATAACTACTCAAGAGCTAATCCTAAAAAAATGCACCACGTTTATGAGTGGGGTCAAATAGGAGAAAAAACAGCAAGGCTATTTGTTTTAGAAAGAACCTCTGTTCTTGATGGAAGTCTTTTAATAACAACAAATTTTTTGCAATCAAAAATGCCAGTTCCAATAAGCCCAGAGCTTTTAAGACCAGGTAAGACTGGCAAGGTTGTAACTGCAAGAAATATTTTTGCTAATAAAGCACAAGTTATGGAGCAAGGAAATCCAGTGTCTTTTCAAGCAAAAAGAATACTTGCCATGACTTCTGGAAACGGCATCGCTTTCGTAGCACCTGGCACACAGATTAATATTCTTCACCCAGGAGGAATTCAGACAAGAAATGCTTTTGCTGAGTATTTGCTTGAATGGTACAGCAAAAATGGTAATGTAATTATGGAATCATCTGGGGTGTATGAGAGAATAGCTAGTGACGTTGCAAAAGTTTTAAGCACTAAGGGTGGAAATGCGACGGGAGTACAAAAAGCAGTTACTTTAATTGCTGATGCAGTAGATACAGGGAGTGTAATAAGATGACGGTAGATTATTCAAGAGTGGCAGCCACAGATGTCAGAAATGCTATTTGGGCTCAGTTGCAAAGCTATGGCATACTTCATGCTAATGACTATATTCCACAAGGCTCTAATGGCCTTACAACCGCTCTTTGCCCTATTATTCCATCACAGCAGGTGCCAGAATTTAACAATTTGCTGCCAGGTAAAACCTATATAACCTATGACATTATTCAAAAAAATTACGGGGTTCAATGGTGGCTTTCACAAGAAACTATGGTTCTCCAGATTATTTCAAGAAGCAATGCTCAGATCCTGACCATATCAAACTTCCTGACAGACTTTGTCAGACGCTATGAGTATTCAGCTGCTGATATAAATGACGTGGCTCATACAGCAAATAGCCCATTTAAGTTCTTATATTGCAGACTAGAGGCAGCCAACCCAATCCAGCCATTCCAAGATGAAGGCGGGTTCATGAGTGGTGACTTCTCATTCATGTATACCTATACCCGTTCGGTAGATGAGGGTACAAACTCCAATACTGGAAGATATATCTAAAGTTTGAATTATTTCCAACAAATGCTATGATTTTCTATGAGGAAGCAAGTTGTCGTCTTTTTTGTTTTAAATTTAAAATAAATAAGGTGGTGAAATAAATAAATGGCTCTAAACACTAAAAATGTAATCGTAGGTGCAGCAGCACTTTTTACTAGCGTTGGAAACAACACTAATACTTTTGGTCGTCCAGCAACAGACTCTACAACTCTTGGTACTTTGTTCCCAGCTGGTGTTCCAGCTCGTCAAGGTCTCCTTGCATCTAATGGAGCATCTAACGGTGGATACCGTGAAGTAGGATTTACAAACACAGGACTTGAGATTTCATACGAACCAGTATATGGTGAGATTATGGTTGATCAACTTTTGGACGCAGCTCGTATCTTTAAGCAAACTCTCAAGGTTTTGCTAAAGACCGAACTTACAGAAGCAACTCTTGAGAACCTTACATTCTCATGGGGACAAATGGACTCTTACTATGTTGCAAATACTGCAAGCACAGTAACAGCAGTCCCATCATTGGTTAACAATGATACAGCTTTGGGTAACTCAGACTCTCCAGCAGCAACATTGAACTTGGCTGCAGGTGCTCTTGGTGATACACCAGTAGAGCGTGTACTTATTGCAGTTGGACAAGCTCCAGCTCAGATTGGTACATCTCAGTCATACGCAGATCCAAGCGGTGCATCAGGATCAACAGTAATCGGCGCAGGTGCAAATACAAACGCACTTCGTAGCCGTGAGCGTGTCTATGTGGCACGTCGTGTTGTTTCAATTGATACAACAATGCATGCTTTGAAGCGTGATGCAGCAACAGTATTCCCAGTGAATTTCCGTTGCTTGCCTGATACTTCATATGCTTATGCAGGATCAGAATACGGTGTAGTTATTGACCGTGTATACGGAACTAACTAAGCTGTAAACTACAACTTAATATAGAATTTCAGGCCCCGTCAGAAATGGCGGGGTTCTGAATTTGTCTTGACTAATTATATTGGTATAATTTAACTAAACAAAGGAGCTATAAATTGGCAACAACCGTATATGATATAGTAGAAATTGAATTAAGTGATGGAACATCCATTACTCTCAAGCCGCTGCCTATTAAGCAGTTGAAGAAGTTCATGGATATTATTAACGCCATGCAAAAGGATGAGAATCAATCAGAAACCGCCGCAATGGATATATTTGCGGATGCAGCAATGATTTGTTTAAATGCTTTGGGTAGAACAGATCTCGGAACAAACAAAGATAAGTTTGAAGAGACAATTGAAGTTCCTACTATGATGAAGATTTTGGAAGTCGCAGGAGGTCTAAAGCTTACAGACCCAAACCTTCTGGGAGCGGCTCTAGTTGGGACGAACTAGATCTACGCTCCTTAGAGTCTGAAGTTTTCTTACTCGGTCATTGGAAAAACTTTGACGAGTTAGAAGAAAGTCTTTCTATCAATGAATTAGATGCAATTCTAAATTCAATGAGAGAGAAAGAACATCGTGAAATGAAGTTTATGGCTTCATTGCAGGGTGTGGACCTTGACGAAGCTTCCAAGGAACCAGAAGATGTTACTGCACTTAAAAATGCAAGAATTGCTTCTGACGAAGGTTTCGGAATTGGTGAAGGACTTGGATTCATGTCGCAGGAATGATGGGGGTGTAAACTAATTGGCTAATATAGAACTTAATATTGTTGCGTTAGGTGACTTCTCCTCAGTTAACGCACAAATTAAAGCTCTTCAAGCCCAAGTCGCATTGCTCCAACAGGGCATGGCGGGTGTTGGTGTAAACTCAACCCTTGCAAAAGATTTAAATAATATAGCCAATTCCTTTAAGCAGACAATGCTTTCAACTGGTCAATTTACTGCATCTACAGTTAAGATGGCCACTGAAACAGAAAAGTTTGGTCAAGCACTTCAAAAGGGTAGCTTAGGAATTGGTAACTATTTTAATATACTTACCAATAGAGCTTCTTCTGCAACGAGTAGTGTCAAAGCTTTAGCTGTAGAACAAACAAAGCTTCAAAATTCTGTCATTATGTCAGACCCTACAAAACAGGGCTTTTATTCAGTATTTACTCCTACCACTATAAATGCAGTGGCGAATGCAACAAAGATTGCTGCAAATGAACAAAATATTTACAATATCGCAGTTGAAAAAGGATCACAAGCTTTAATCAACTGGGGTAAGAATACACAATGGGCGGGACGTCAGCTAACAGTTGGTATGTCTATGCCATTAATCCTATTTGGACAACAGGCTATAGCATCTTTTGATAGTGTAAACAAGGCCATTACACAGCTTCAAAAAGTTTATGGAGAAGGATTGACTCCTCCAAGCCAAAATTCAATTAATCAAATTTCTCAACAGGTTTTGGACCTTGGAAGAAATATGGCTTCTACCCTAGGAATTACCCAAGAATTTACTGTTCAAGTAGCATCATCATTTGCTGCTATGGGTAAAATGGGGACAGATTTAACCACTGCTACCGAGCAAACTGTAAGATTAGCAAAACTTGGCAACCTTGATCAACAGACAGCTACAAGTGCTGTTATTGCTCTTCAAAATGTTTATAAGCTAAATACAACCCAGTTGTCAGATGCAGTTAATTACTTTGGTGCAATTCAGAAGCAAACATCCCTTTCTATGAATGACCTTGTTTCTGCAGAAAGTAGAGTCGGACCAATTATTGATCAGCTTGGCGGAAGTTATAAAGATACTTCTGTTATGTTGCTTGCTATGAAAGAAGCAGGTGTTCCAGCAGCACAAGCTGCAAACGCATTAAAGTCAGCATTTGGCTCTATCATCGCTCCAACCGCTGCTGCAAATAAGGAATTCCAGTCGTTTGGTATTAATCTGGATTCAATTAAAAATGCTGGCGGACCAGTTCAAATGATTCAGGCTTTGCAAGCAAGCCTTCAAAATTTGTCTCCACTTGTTAGAGAACAGCTTATTGAAAAGCTATTTGGAAAATATCAGTTTGCAAGAATCTCAGCCCTTATTGAAAACTTTGGAAAAGTAGGAAGCCAGACTGCAAATGCTATTAAGGTTGCAAATGCTTCAAGCCAACAGATACAAAATCTTGCAAATCAAGAGCTTACACAAGCTACATCAACTCCATCTGCACAGTGGACAAAAGCTATGGCTACTATTAAAGCAGATTTGTATCCTGTAGGACAAAAACTTCTTGAATTTGGAACTAAGATTCTTCAATTTGGCAATGGTATCGCAAAATTATTCCAGGGACTACCTGGTCCAGTTAAAGCTGTTATGGGAGCACTTGCAATAGGTGTGGCTTTATCAGGACCAATAATTATGTTAACTGGTTTGTTTGCAAACTTTGTTGGATATGTAATTAAAGGAATATTTAATTTAAAGCAACTTGCCACGGGCGGCAAGACCTTAGGACAACTATTAACTCCAGAAATGATTGCAGCCCAAAACGCTAGTAAATTGTTTGGTGATGGAATAGCTTCAGATGTAGAAGAAATTGATTTGTTAAATACTGCTATTAAGCAATTGACGGTAAGTATGCAAGAGCTTATAGCAAGCATGAACCAAGGCGCAGGAATTTCAACTCTTACAGAAGCAGTAACAGCTCTTGATTCAGTTGCCACGGCCGAGGCGGGTATACCAGAAGCCATTAGAAACATTCCTTTCAAGGCACCAGGTATGGCTACAGGAGGATATGTTCCAGGATCAGGAAATTCAGATACATTCCCAGCAATGCTTACTCCAGGTGAAGCGGTAATTCCAAAGGATAAGGCTAGAAAGTATGGACCATTTATCAGTGCAATGATTGATGGTAATTTGCCAGGGTACGCTGTCGGAACACAATCAACATTCGGAGAAGCAACATTTGTTAAGCCAGGTTCAACAAGTGCTCCTTCAGAAATTGCGGGACTTGCAAACTATATAATAGGTCCACAGCTTGAAGCAATAAGAGCAATAATAGAAAAATTAAATCTTACATTAAATCCAAAGCAAATTAATGATATGTTAACTGCAGACGCAGCACACATAAATCATGCAACAACACCAGAGGGCTACAAGGCTTGGCAACTAAGCAATTTGACAGGTGCAACAGGAGCAGAGAATAAAGCTTTGGAATACATGTCTGGCGAGGGTGAAGCAAGAAAAAACATTAGACCACAATGGCAAGCTTCAACAGACAAAGTAATGGAAGCAATGCTTGAGGGAGTTAATGATCCAGCAGTAAGAGAGCAAATTAAAGCAACAGCAGCAAGAGTAAGAGTAGGCTCTCAACCTATTGATAGGTTTGAAGGCGAATTTATGAACGCCGTTTTGGCGGACATGATGGAAAAAGTAAAAAGTGGTCAAATTAAAGCATCTTCAGCTACAACCAATTATTTGCCCGTTGCAAAAGCAATTTCAGATGCAAGACTAAATGGAGATTTGCCAAGTTATGAGTCTTTAACTTATAAGGCAAATGAACCAGGAATCTTAGCTGCAATGACAAAGAGCGGAAAAGATGCAGAAATGGCTGCACGTGAAGCTGCAGCACAATATATTGCCGCATTAAAAGCAGGAATTCAAGCAGGTACAGTAACTGTTGAAGAAGCAGTTGCAGATCTTGTAGCAAAAGGATTATCTGCAGGACAAGCAACAGCAGAAATTGCAAGCCCATCTGGTTTGTTTAGAAGAATGTTGGGATTGCCTCTTGCACAAGGGGCAGCACAAGGAGTTATTGAAGGCACACCAGAGTTAGAAGCAGCAGTAACACAATCTGTTGAAGCTGCAGTTACAACTGGAGAAGAAGTTGCAACCAAATCTGGAGGAGTTTTAGGCAGGGCTAGAAACTTTATGTCTGGCAATGCCATGGGTGGCGGAGTTGCTGGAGGTATGGGTGCAGGAATGACTGCAATGATGATGGGCCAGATGGCTTCCCCATTGTTAAAAAAGATTCCAGGTGTTGGTGGAGCAGCTTCAGCAGGCGTTGGCGATGCGTCAAGTGCATTCGGTTTAGCAATGATGGTTCCAGGTCTTCAAGAACTTGCACCAGCAATCGCTGGCGTGGCGGGAGCCTTGGGAATAGCTAAATCTGGAATAGATTCATTGATGGCATCAGAAAAACAACATCAAGCTGAAGCCACATCTTCATTTACTGCAAGTTCAGATGCAATTACAATGTTTGGCAGTGCAGTAAATAATTCATCTACTAATATAATAGCTTTTACAAATGGAGTAAAAGAAACTGCTCCAGAGTTAACAGCTTTACAACAAAATGTTCAAGCTATAAGTAAACTTGCAAAAGATAATCCATTTAAATTGATGACTGAAGATATTAAAGGTTTAAATACGCCTTCATCAATAATTGGAACATTAAAGCAATTTGCAGCAACACAAGTGATGAACGGGCTAGACCCTTCTAAAGTTAAAGATATGGTTACAGCTATATTGTCATATACTGGTCAGACACAATATCTTAATGCCGCCCTTAAAGAAATTGTTCCTTCTACAGAAAGTGCAGCTGCAGCAACTCAAACTTGGTTTGATAAGATAAATAAAGGTGTTGGAATAATTGATTCTAATGCTACAAGCTTTTCTCAATTAAGTAAAATACAGCAACAGTATGCTCAAGGATTACTTCAAGTTGTAACAACTCAGGTTGAATCAGGTTCAACTGCACAACAAATTAAAAGTACTTATGATATTCTTACAAATAGCATTAAAGATCAAGTAGGAGCTTATCAGTCTTTAATTTTAGCTGCAGAGCAAGCAGGACAGACGGGCTTAGCAACCAGTTTACAACTTTCTCAAGCTAATGGTCTATCAATAGCACAAGCTACTACTTTGGCTCAAGTAACACAAGCAAGTGGTTCAAACGTACCTATGGACGCAAAGTCCTTAGCTGAAGCTTTATCAACAACTAACGGTATAACTGCTATTGCTCAAAAATATGAAGACAGTGTACATTCAACAGCTCAACAAGCATTAAATGTTCAAAAAACAGCAGTAGGACAAGCTCAAACATTGCAATCACTACAACAACAAAAAAAGGTTGTAGATGCACAACTTAAAGACGAAAAAGATAAAGAAGCTGCTATTAAAGCACAAAATCAATTTTTACTTTCACAAACAGATATTGACAATCAAATTCGTACAGCAACAGCTTCAGGAAATTTCTTACAAGCTTCCCTACTTAGACAACAAAAAGCTTCAAATGCTTATGATTATGCAACATCTCAAAACGTAAGTCCGCTTCAAGCAAAATCAGATGCTCTTGCACAAAAAATAGCAGACATGCAAGATGCTGCTGCAACAACACAAACTCAAGCAGCAGGTATACAGCTTAAAGCTGCACAAACTGCTGTTGATGCAAGCGCAAAAGGAACTGCAGGATATGCTGCTGCTGTACAAGCACTTGTTCCAATTCTTCAGGCAATTGCTCAAAAACTTGGTAATCCAAATGCTAAACAAGGTGATTACTCAAATCCTATTAATGCAACAAATTCAATACCAAAAACTACAGAAGGCGATGCATCATTTGATCCAAATTACAATGGCGGAAGATTAAGTCAAGAAGCAGTATTTAATTATGTAAATAAAAATAAATTAAAAAAGGGACAATATTTTACTTATAATAATCAAAAATATAGAGTTACATCAGGATATAATGACAATGCTGGAGGAGCAGCTATACATGTAAAAGCTGCAGGAGGTTTAATTTCTGGCCCAGGAACCTGGACGTCTGATTCAATACCCGCAATGCTTTCAAATGGAGAGTATATAACAAAGGCTGCATCAGTTGCTAAATATGGCGTAAGTTTTATGAATTCAATTAATAATGGTTCTTACCGCCCATCAATTCCAAATATGGCGGGAGCTTCAAGTTTGGCTTTAGCCAATTCTGGAACAGTAGGCGGTTCAGTATATAATATTACAGTGAACGCACAAACAAGTGCCAATACTGATGAAATAGTAAAGGCAGTAGTAAATAGCGTAAAGAGACTAGAAGGAATGTCTAGCTCAAATAGAACTGTGAGGGTATAATGAATTTTCCAATAGCGGCGGGAATCCAAGTATCCTTAGACTACAATGAATCTACAAATACGGGTACATGGTATAAGCTAAGCGACCATGGAAGAAACCCCATAGGCATTCAGTATGACCTAGTTCAACAACAGCAAAGAATGGCAAATGGAACAATGCGTCAATATGTTGTTGCAAGAAAGTTTAAGATTACCGCCGATTGGAAAGACTTGCCAACACTTGACTCAAATGTAGTTGACTACTCGGCAAGTCAGTATGGACCATTTGGTGCAGCATGGATAAGATCGTTTTATGAAAAGAATGCATTCTACCCTATTTGGGTTAAGCTAACTGTTGCACAAGATACAGGTTCTTTAAATTCAAATGCTTTGCTTCCAGATCCCGCCACATATCAAGACTCGCTTGGAGTAACTAATAGCGGATTGCCAGGAGACAATAATACAAGCGGCACCACAATATATAATGCTTTTATGACTACTTTTACATATGATGTAACAAAAAGAATGAAGCCGTCAGGTTCAACACAAGGATACGATTACGTAAACGTTAAAATAGAATTTACGGAGATTTAATGCTATCCGTAACTACAGACATTCAGAATTATTTTAATTCAAATTCAATTCGTGTGCTCCCGCATGTATCTGGGGAATGGAACTATAATTTAATTTATTCTCCATATGCAACATATTCGGGAACTGGTAAAGGCCCAACAACTGCAAAAATTATGAACCCAGCATCTTGGAATTTTGCAGGTAAGACGAGCGTAGTATCTTCAACAGCAGGCAAAGTTACAAGCACTTTTACAGGCAAGACAGCTCTAGAATTTTTAGTATCAACAACCACAAATGTAGCAGGAGCGCTGGATACAAGTGACACAACAAATTTTAATGGTTCTGCAAGCATAAACATATCAACGGGTGGTTCTGTAAATAAATGCTATAAGATTGTATTCCTTGCAAGATCACTTGATAATAACAGAATTAATCTTATTGCACAAGGTTCAAGTGCGGGTACACAATTAAGCGGTACAGCATCAGTAGAACTTGACAACCTAGATTGGCAAAAAGTAGAGTTTAAAATAGGTCAAAAGCCAACTGATGGAAACTTTTCAAACTTTACATTGACCCTAGATATGGTTAACTCTACACTTAGTTCAACAGGAAACTGGGGGATACTTGTAGATCAGATACAGATTTATGAAATTACATATTTTGATTATCTATACGGAAACTTATGGGATACAGATAGCGTGTTTCACTGGTTTAGACCAGGTGATAGCTTTGTAAGATCTGGAAATTCTTCATTGCCAGATTCGGCAGTAGCAAGAACTATTGCTGCAACTCCGTCAGGATGGAATAACTCTGCACCATGTAGTGCAATGGTTTACTCGCCAAGAGTACTTTTTTCAGCTGCACAAAACGCAATATATAAAAACGGAGTTTTAAGCCCATTCTCACAATATAAGTATTTTGTTTCAGAATTGCCAAATGGCTCAACTTCAATAGGAGCAACATATCAAGAGCTTCTTGCAACTAATAAGATTGTTTTAAAGTTTAACGTAAGTCAATCCATTCCAGACAACATTGTAGTAAATATTTCTAATAGCACTACTAATGTAACTACTGCAATAGCCGTACCCTCAAACTGGATTTCAAGCTCGGGTGTTTGCGTACTATATTGGAACGGATCAACATGGTCAAACACCAAGTGGACCTGGTCTCCGAATACAACTTCTGGGATGCCATTTATAGGCCCTCAAGGAGAGATTCAGGTATATTCGGGCGGGAGTTTAGTAAATGGCTACCAATATATAGATAGTATCTCTGTAACCCAATTATCTTCAACCCCAGTAAATAACTATATAGGTCTAAAGACAAGCAATCCAAGTGCATATAATGAACTTACTAGAATGCAGGTAATTGAAGTATCCCCTAGAATGGAGATTGATTTATCCTCGTTTGTTCTTGATTTTGATATAAAGAAAGAGCTAGATAACTCTGGTACCCCGCTTCCTATATCTTCAATGTCAGCAAATTCTGCTACGGTTTCTTTTTCTAACATACCGCTGATTGGCCCAAATAACTATCCACTTTCAGTATTTTCTAATGATGCTAATTCATCACAATATATATCACCATTGCAAGGAATGATAGTTAAAAACATTAAGCTTTACTTAAACTATTATTTGCCAGAAAAAAGCAATTATGTAATTCCTTCTGGTGTAGTTTACGTTGATAGCTGGGATAACACAGATATCAAGGTTGCAAAAGCAAACTGCTATGACATTATAAAGTTCTTGCAAACATTACCTGTTGCTGACTATGTATCTCAATCTCAAAGCACAATTAATATCTTTACTAACTTAATGGATACCGCTGGGTTTACGGATTATGATTACGATAGCTTGCTTTCAGTTCTTTCAGATTCAAATCAGCAAGTTGTAACGAACTACTTTTTTGCTGATAATGCAAACAAAACTGTTTATCAAATACTTCAAGAAGCCTTCTTAGCTTTTCAGGTTGGTTGTTTTATTGATGAATATGGAATTATGAGGTTCTTAAACCTTAACCAAATTATTTCAAATGATACACCATCAAAAAATGCTGATGGAACATCTCTTGCAATTGTTGATAAAGATGTAGTTATAGATACTTATAACGAAAACATTAAAACTAAAATTGGTAAAATATTAATGCGTTACCGTGCGCCACAAATTAAAAGAAGCATTGGGCTAGGATCTAGCACCACAACACCTACAAGCATTTTGCAGGTAGCGCCAGACATTATCTGGCAACAAGATTCCGAGGACCTGGTTCCATTTAACATTTTACAAAATGATATTTCAAGTGTTTCTCAAAATTATTATACAACACCACAAAGTTCTTTTGACAACTTGTTCCTTACAACCGTGCTGGGGCACAAAGGATATTGTGTCATTGAAGGCGAAGTAATCTCATATGGAGACATGGAAATTATTATTTCAGCAACTGACACAAATGGAGTAGTTGTAGCATCAGAAACAGTTTATGTAAAAGATCAAAATGACTTAACTGCAAAAATAGCTCAGTTTTCTAACCAGTACGGGTTGGCAAATGTTACTTCAAATTACACGGGCAGATTTGTAAATGTTTCAAGAGGTTTGTTTGGTACAGTAGCAAAAACACATAAGATTATGACAAATGCCAATAAAGAATATTCTAACAAATTCTATACAAGAGCGCTTTCTCCAAACTCTTCTACCATATCAGTAACTTCAGATCCATCAGTTTCAACGGTTATCAATGTTCCGACTTTGGGCGCAAATATTAAGACTATGGTTTTTGCAAATCAGCAAGATGCTGGATATTCAACATACTCTGCAAACTTTAGGTTGCCTCAATCATCAACAGATATAAGCGGAGGAATCTTCTTTAACTGCTCTGGAAACACTTCGCTATCGGGCAATACATATTTTATTGAAGTAGCGTCTAGCCCTTCATCTAAAAATAATGCAGAAAGAACTTATAAATTATATTTTTATGAGTTGGATTCTTCGGGCAATAAAACATCTTTGTTGACTAAAACAAGCTTAGATGTCACTTCAGCTATTACAAACTATATGATTAATGAACCAGATGACTCTTTGTATCAAGGATATGTGGGGGGATTTGTAAATATAAAGTTTGTAAATACTCCAGGCAAAAGAGTTATTTATGTAAACAAAACAAGATTTATACTTGATCAACTAACATATACTGATCCTAAATCAAGTAAAACAACAATAACAAACCCAGGATACTTTAACGCTGCCGTATCTTTATTAATGCCTTCAAGTTTTCAAAATACTAACTTTGGCTTCTTTACAAATACTACAAGTTCTTCAACTACAACGGTAGAGTTATCTACAGTTTATGCAACCGAAAGCCCAATTGATGATATTGTTGATTATTATTTTCAAACTAAAGATTTTCTTAATGCTATGGTTGCTGGTTACAATGTAACTGAAAAGAGCTTCTTTGCACAAGCAAGACCACAGATATTTGGAATTAACTTTTATGATGTACAACTAGCCTTAACACCATCCCTTGGAACAGATATATTTAAGGCAAACTATTTGTTTACATATTATCCTAACAACGATCAATCGCAACCTCCTATAACCTTAAATGTTCCAGACTATGCCCTTTCATATTCTAATGTTGCCTCAACAGGATTTAGAGCTAAGTTTGCTGTAGCCAACGCAAGCAATTACTCTGTGTATACAAAGACTGGGCCAGAATTAAAACAACTTGTAGATTCCGCCCTTCTGTTATCTTCAAGAGGTGTTACAGTTTTAACTCCACAATTAACAATTGAAAAAGTAATTAGTCCGCAAAATGTTAATGAAGTTGTAGAACTACAGTCAGACTGGATTCAATCTGCAGATGCAGCAGATAGCATATTAAAATTATTATCATATTCTGCAGATTCTTTTAGTAGAGATATTGTTATAAATGTGTTTGGCAAACCACTTATACAGGTAGGCGACGTTTTGACTTTGCATTACAATTTAAAAAACATTGGTAATCCAAATGACAGTCTTGCAGACATAACATTTTTTGTTCAAGGTGTGGAGCAAGCCTGGGCAAACGGAGGTATTACAACAACTCTAACATTGAATCAGATAACTTATAATGGAGTAACAAGACAGTCTTTGAAAAATTATTATCCACAAACAAGCTATCTTGCACAACTTCCAAAGCCAGTTAAAGTCACTCCAACAACTGGCTCAGACTTAGGTGGAACAAACGTAACAATTACGGGAACAAACTTTCTTCCAAACTCTACAGTATATTTTGGTAAAAATGCAGCAACAAATGTTACATATGTAAATAGTACAACTATAACTGCTACAACTCCTGCCACAACAATTCCAGGACCTACAACAATATCAGTTGTTGCAAACGGTGTCACGGGATCGTCTGGACCAATATTTACTTATACAGTTCCAGCACAACAAATACAGACGGTATCAAATCTATCAGCTACGCTTGGCACGTACAACTCATCAATTTTTGCATATCCTCTAAACATAACTTGGAATGTAAGTAGCACGGCGGGAAGTCAGTATAACGCCTTTAATCTAGAAATAGATGGTCCAGTATCTAAATATACATATTCAAATGTTGGAGATACTATAAAGAGTCAGAATACCTATACAACACCTGCCGCATTTTATTTTGGAGATCAATTAACTATTACGCTAACTCCTTTATATATTGATGGTAATGGAAATGTAAATAAGGGTACTGCTGCAACATATGTTTTAAATACAATACCTCAAAATATAGGACCTCAACAACCAGCGTTGGTTGCAGGGGATTTTACAGTAGCAGCAAGCCAAAATCAGTTCGGAAGCATACCATTGGTAGATGTAACTATAGGTTATATATTAGGAGCTAATACTACTTATACTCATGGATATTTAACCAATCCATCAGGAGGAAGTGCAACTGTTGTTGCAACAGGAAACGCAAATCAAATAACTTTCAGTGGTATATCCAGTAACCTGGGCAATGTTACATTTTATGTAACTGGTGTAGGTTCATCTTCTGAAAGTGCTGCAAGCTCAGAAACAATTAATGTAACAAGTGGCACATCAACATCAACAAATAACGGTTTGCTTGCACCAGTTATTACAAATTTAACCACAAACATTATTAATGGTAAATCAGGAACTGTTTCAGTAGAAATACAACCCACTAGCGGATCAAAACCTTTGCAATATTCGTTAAACCATATTTCTGGAACTGTGGCTTCTTCAAGCAATTTGCCAGTAACTGATTTGTATCCAGTATCTCAACTAACCACATTACCTGATAATAATTTGCTAATAACAAGCTCTTTAATAACAAATTTGGTAGGGAGCACATATACATTTTATGTAGATGCAATTGATTCAACGGGCGCAGTATCTTCGTCAAGCAATAATTTAACAGTATCGGTACCTGCTACATCTATAAGTGCTACAGGTGTTTCAAACACTGGATACCTAGACTGGACAGTTTCTTCAAATATATTTGATAAAATAACTATAGTAGCATCAGCAGTTATTGGCAACACTACGGTTAGCGATACATTAACGAAATCGGGAAACAACTGGGTTTCTACAGCTGGAACAGTAATATCAACAGATGGATCAAATTTTGCTTACCCAGCCTCTAGTTTGTTCAGTTCTAGCTCGTATGTATCATACACCGTAACGGGATACACTTCTGGAAAATCGGGCGGTACTTCAAGCGGTTATGGATATATGCCAGGAACAGTATCTTCAAATACCGTACAAGCTGCACCAAATATATTTTATACATATAATGCAGGTACTACCCTATGGAGCTGGCAAAAAGATGCAATGGTAGGCGGTGCTACATTTGTAAACTATACTTGGAACCTGTATAGCTCTTATGCATTTGGTTCTAATCAACAACCTTATGGAACCGTTCTATATAGAAGTGGAACAGCTACCCAGCAATCTAATGGGTCATATGCGGTACAGACTGGTTATAAGAATTATTTGCTGGTAGTTTATATGCAATATACAGATGCGGGTAGCTCAACAGTTAAAAATGGACCTTCATCCTATAGTTTCTCCTCATCTGTCTAAAATGATATAATTGGGTGTACTGGAGAAAAATGACAAATCAACCAAAAAATAGTTATAATTATGAATTAACCACTAAACAGCGTGGTAAGATTTATATCTCCAAAACTGATGATAGATGGAAAGACCCTAAGAAAAGGGCAATACTTTATGCATATTATGGAGCTGCCAATGTAATTCCAGTTGATCCCGCCACATTAACTCAGCTTGAAGGATCAGGCAGCACACTGGCAACATATGCACAAGAAAATTTTAGTCCACAAATAGCTGTAACTGATTCTGTTATTTCAACAAACATACCAGGGCTTGGCGGGGGAGTAATAAATATTGATCCTCCAACAAATCTATCAGTGGTTAGTACTTCATTAAGTACAGGTTCAGACGGATCTGCATTGGTAAATATAAATGTTAGTTTTGATGGATCGCCAGGTTTTACATATGATGTAGTTGCAGTACCAGCCTCAGCCGCACTAGGCCCAGATACAGTAACAAACGTAAGCGCTACAACCTCTGGACTAACTTTTAATGTTAGTTGGACTGGTGTTTCAAATGCTTCAAATTATGTCATTTCTGCATCATCAGGATTGTCAACTTATTATTCTGCAACCCCAGTCACTGGCACCTCGGGGACTGTAACGGTAGCAAGTCATGGATCGTATACAATTAGTGTTACTCCATACAACTCTATAGGTATTGGAGGGGGAGCAGGATCAACAACTGCTACAATATAATATGGGGGTAAAATGTTAAAAGGTACTTATGTATTCAAGCAAGACGGTGTTGAGATAGGACGTTCTGAGAACGTAATTACAACAAACGGCAAAAACACCATAGTTCAATATTTGGCGGGAGCTGTAACAGATTGGGCATCAGCTATTTCAGTAGGTGCTATATCAACAGCTACATCTGTATCAGATACAAATCTATACTATGAGATTGCAAGAACTCCAGTAACTTTAAAGTCTTATATTTATGGAACCCCAAATATTATTGTTGTAAAAGGCACTATTGATTCTACAGTTGCCGCAAATATTTATGAGATTGGCGTATACCCTTATAGCACAAGTCAAGTATTTGGAAAGAGAGATCAGTTAATTATAGATGATTTTTCTAATATAGCTAACTGGTCAGGAACATATACGACAAACGCTTACGCTGCACAAAGTCCTATATCTCCTAGAAGCGGTTTGTACAATGTAAATCTTACATCGGGCAATGCAATTACCAACAGTAGCCTAGTTTTAGATTTTTCTACATATAGTACTATTGATACGGTTGATTTGCTTGTAAATGTACCGAGCGGATCTTCAGGAACGCTAACACTAACTTTTACAGATGTTAATGGATTGACATCTACAATATCTTATCCATATAGTTCAACAGGATATCAAGTATTATCTCAAGTATTTCCTTCAAGTGTATTTAATTTATCTACAGTATCTACAGTTTCTTTATCATCAACCTCAAATATTACGGTTGATGCAATGCGAGTTTCAGTAAATGCAGAACTTTCAAATAGTGCGGCCCTGGTTAGCCGTTCAGTATTAAGTACGCCTATTGCAAAAATTGCAGGCACACCATTGGATATTGAATACTACGTTCAATTATCTTAAAGGGAGGGAAGTAAATGGTAACAACAGTTCCAGTAACACAACAGCAAAAAACTGTAACCGCCTCACCAGGCGATAATGTTGTTATTCTTGTAAGAGCTAAACAAGGCAATTCTTATTCAGACTGGGCTTCACTGCCATATACCGTCCCATCAACTTCACAATCAGGTGCAAATCTTACTACTACAAACTCATCTACAGATATTAAATTAAATGGTGGATCATTATATGCAGGATCATTCCCAGGAACTACGGTAGGAACATTTAATGTTGTTTCAGGTTCAACAACAGGCACGGGAATTATTTTAAACAGCACGGGCATAGCTGGATTTGCAAACGGATCTAAAAAGTTTTATATAGATGCCTCTACTGGTAACGCATACTTTGGAGGTACTCTAAATGCAGCATCAGGAACTTTTACAGGTACTTTATCTGGAGCTTCGGGAACATTTACGGGTACTATTTCTGCTTCAACAATTACTGGTTCAACAATTTCTGGATCTATACTCAGCACAAATCCTGTAACTTATACAGGACAAACAATAAATAATTATATTTATATACATAACGGACCCACAGCAGGACAAATAGATTTTTACAACAACGGTTCAGCAATAACCTCTATGTATGGTTTATCAAGTCAATTTTTTATAAGTGGGCCAGTTCCTACCACTGTAGATTCTTATACAAACGCAAATATTACGCTTGCGGCATCAAATATTTCAATAGGATATATAGGAAGTTCAATTCTTAATAATTTAAATATAAGCGGAACTACAAAAACAGTTTCTCTAACATTTTCAACAGGTTCTTCTTACAATGGTTTAAGAAATATATCTGTTGTTTCTTCTTCATCCCCCGCCCCTTCAGGATATGATGGAGACATATATGTTACTTACTAGGGAATAAAATGGCAGCCAATATATTTTCAAATAATACATGGAATACTGTTAAGAATATTTATGTTTATATTAAAAATTCAACGCTGGATGGTTGGCAAACTGTTAAAAAAGGTTATGTTTTTATTTCAAATCAATGGCAACTATTTTATACTTCTTATAATGGCCCAACACAATTAACAAAACCTACAATATCAGGAACAGGTGCATCACTTTCAAGCGTTACTGGCACAGCTGGAACTTATCAATCTGGAACATATATATCAAAAACTTCTTATATAGGAGTTACCACATCTTCTTCTCCGCAAACAGATGGATTGACAACTTCCTCGCTTGGATCAGAATCTACAAACCCATATACAATTACACAGTCTGATGCCACAACTCCATCGTATATTTTTTATTATGTTGACGCAGTAACTGGCAATGATTCTAAAACTTATTATTATTATAGTTCATCAATACCATCATATATAGGTTCAATTTCTGACAACTATAATAGATCCGTGTCTGCTGGCCTAGGAACAGGTTCGGGTGGATATATATATAATCTTTCTAATTTAAATTCAACATGGTCAACAGCACAGATTAGTGGAACAAATTATGCTGCTAATCATACAAGACCAGCATCGGGAGCAACTCCCGCAAACTACCCATTAGAAGCCATAGAATTAACTGGCAAAACTGATATTACAGCACAAATAGATATTCCATATGATGGATCTGGGCCAGGAATTTTATTTTGGGCGGCAAGTGGAACGCAATGGTGGGCTGCATCTTCAATTAATGGTACATATTCAACAACAACATACACTTGTAGCCCAGGTTCTTACACCTATTATAATTGTGGAACTTCGGGTTCAACAACAGTATCAGATTGCCTTGGGCCAGCTGTTAATTATTTTGGTACAACTCAATCTGCTGCCACTTCAAGCGCAACAACATATTGTCATGGATGCTCAGTAACTCCAGGAGGACTGTATTCTTCTCAAACAACTTATGCTTGTGGTCCTTCTCAAAGAGCTTATACTGGTTCTCAAACAGTTGTAACAACAATTGATTCTTCAACTGTAGGTCAACCTTGCCAATTTGCTTCTTCAAATTATCCAACATTTTATTACTATATAGTTGTTGCAACTACAACAAATACTTATTCATCATCTTGTAATTATGAATCATATTCAGTATCAACATGTAGCGGAAGTTCGGCGTATTCAAACAATACTACAAGTGGAACTTGCAATTGCAGTGCACCACAAACAGGAAGCAACTGTTCGGGATCTACAATATATACAGATTCAGGAGGCACGGGATGCGGGTCTTGTGGAGTAACCACTGGAACTGGTACAGCATACTATACTGATTTAGTAATTTATTCAGCAAATGGTTCATCTGTTTCTTCTATGGCTACTTCGTCTAGCCACATAGCTACAAGTTTTTCAGGGTATAGTTCAATTGATGTCGGAAGACTTAAAGTTGTTACATCAGGAAATAGTATTGTGGTTTCTGCATATGATAGCTCTCTTACAAATCAGCTTGGAACTTTAAGTTATACAGCGTCATCTCCAACAAAAAAGTCTGCAAATGGTTCATCGTATGCTGGTATAATTATAACTCCAAGTTCAAATGACGGTTCAATTTGGGCAGATAATCTTTCAATACAGTAGACAGAAATACGCTAATAGTGTATAATGAATAAAAAGGAGAAATAAATGGTTGATAATGTTACACAAAATAATTTAACACCTATTAAAATAGCTTATGTTTTGGATGGCAAGGTAGTTGATATTTTGCATACGGACGAAAGACTTTCTGCAATATTTATGAGTAATCCAATAATCATTGATGTCACCACTCAGTTTGATGCTGATAATTCTTCTGTAAGAATTGGAATGTACTATGATCAAGCCACAGGAACCTTTTCTGAGCCTACAACAGGAGCTTAATTAATGTCTGAAAAAACACCATGGCAATTATGGAAAGAAAAAAATGAAGGCGACTCTGTAAGACCTTGGGACTTAATAAATCCAAACATTGCTAATGTGCCAAATGATGTTTTTGAACATAGATTTGAAATTTGCAAGAATTGTCCATCTTTAATTAAATTGACAAATCAATGCAAAAAATGTGGATGTTTTATGAATGCAAAAGCTAAGCTTCCACATGCTACTTGTCCAATTGGAAAATGGGGAGCATTCCATGATGTTCCAGACATGATATCGGAGGAAGAAAACTAATGGAATTGACGAATCAAGAAAAGATAGATATAATTAATCAGCACTACAAATCTTCTATGCAGAATGCTTTTGATATTCAACTAAGAATTATTGAAGAGAACGCACTAGAAAATCCAAATCAAGACACAATCAATGCTTTGAATAACAATCTTAATGTTGAGATTGCAAAACAAAAAGCTCTTGATGAACAGCTTTTATCTTTACAAAATAACTAAGGAAAAAATGGAAAAATCAGAATTGATTATCGCTGCTTTAAAAGAGCGTATATCTCAAATGGCTGGAGATCATGCTATTGAAATAGCATTATTAAGAGCAGAAATTACAGAGTTAATGGATAAGCAAAAGGCTAAAGATGAATATTCCAAGACTATTTCAGAAATCACTTCCCAGTAAAAATTATAATCCTTTGGTTCCAAGTGGGTTAATTGCCCATACAGACAAGGGTTATTTTTATATTAAGGGTAATAAGAAGTTTAAGTTTGTGTCTGAGAGGGCCATGCTTTCTTGGTCCCTGCCCATTGTTAAAACAAATGACAATATGTTAAGCAAGCTTATGACTGCAGGAACATTAGGATTCAGAGACGGCACTTTGGTCAAGGACATCTCAGATGGTAAAATATATCTTATAAGCGATTCAAAAAGACGCCACATCATAGAACCAGATGTGCTAGAATGGATTGAAGCGAATATAATCAAGGCGGGACAAAAAGAGATTCTTGTCCATACAGAAGGAGAACCACTAGATGGCAGCAATAACAACTGATAATGCAATTATTGACTATAATACTATTACCAACATTGTCAACACCTTAAATACCCATGAGGATGTATTTACAGCATTTCAGCAACAGGCACTTGTGGTATCAGCAGATCAAACAAGCAATACAATCAATAACCTTCTTGTAAGTGGAACACAAATTGCATGTGTAAGAATACAGATTCCAGCGGGATTCACTGGAAAAGCAGTAACCCTTAATCAAGCATTTAGTAATCCACCTATTATTTCAATAGCTGTTGAAACAAGTTCAACAACAGCAGTATATGTTCCACAATTTAGTTTTCAAGCAAATGCGGCAAACAGCTCATACAATATAATTAATGTATCTGTAGTTAATCCTCTTAGAACTTATGATACAACCCCAGTTGTTCTCCACATAACTGCGATCGGACAAAAGCAGTAAAATGTACGAGCCTATCAAGTTTTGGACAAAACGAGATAGAAGAATTAGCAAAGAAGGTTATGTTTTGATTAAAGTTCCAGAGCACCCAAAGAATTTTAAGGGTTGGTATTATGAGCATCGCCTTATTATAGAAAAACAATTAAATAGAATAATTAATGATTGGGAAACCATTCATCATATAAATAACGACAAGAAAGATAATAGATTAATTAATCTATTTTTATGTTCAAGATTGGAACATAACAAAGCACACGTTGCTTGACAAAAAACAATAGCATACGCTACAATTAACTAAACCTAAACAAAGGATTATATGAACGATTTAAAATGGATGATGGTGTCGGATATTCATTTCCCCCGCCACGATGCAAGAAAGGTAGAACTCTTCATGAAGGTTATGAAGTGGTTCAAACCAGATGCAGTTGACCTACTTGGCGACATTGATGATGCTGATTCAACATCTCGTTGGGCTGCAGAATACCCTGCAGAATTTTCTATTCCCGTATCTGACGGTGGAGTTACAGGCACAAGAGATTTTCTTGCTGACCTAAGACAAACGTCGGGAGCTAATGCAGAACTACATTTTCATGACGGTAACCACGGCTGGACAAGACATGGCGATTATCTTGCAAAGAAAGCTCCAGCATTCCTAGAATTCATTACGCCTGATTCACTCTATGAATATAAAAAGCATGGCATTCACTGGCACGAATATAACGAGCCTCCTGTGAAACGTTATGGTGATATGTATGGTCATCATGGTGAGTCCATTTCCAAACACTCTGGAGAATCAGTACGTAATGACGTAAACAACTGGGGGGTATCCCTAGTACGTGGACATTCTCATCGTATGGGTGCCTATTATCAAACATACAACATCACGGGGCAAGAGCTTCGTGGGTATGAGATAGGTCATCTTTGCGACGAGGACAAGATGGATTATTCCATCCAAAAGAATTGGCAGGCAGGATTTGCAGTGGCACACGTTGTCAATGATTATCCACATATGCAGCTAATTCAAATTCATGACTACACTTGTGTAGTTGACGGTAAAATTTTTACCGCATAACCTATAAGGAGAAATAAATGAACGCAAAGCGTAAGGCTCTTGTAGAGCACTATGTATATGCAACAGCTGCAGCAGCAGTGGCAATTTGGCAGGGTGGAAATCACGATGTCAAGAAGGTAGCATGGGCAGCACTCGTTGGTGTACTTGGTCCAGTTTTGAAGGCTACCATTGATCACTTCAACGCACCAGCAAAGTAAGTAATATATACAACTAAATAATGCTGAATTGTAAAAAATGTACAGGACGAGTATTCGTTGACAGAGTTTATTCCCAGAACCTGCGGGTTGAATTGTTCTGTGTAATGTGTGGGAAAAGATGGATGGTCAAGAGAGATAATAGGTTTGGTTCATGGGTAGCAAGACAAGAGGAAATTCTGCAACACGGTTACGGTATTTCTATCTAAACGATAAGTTGCATAAAGTTTTGCGTCGCTCACGTGCCGAGGACCTAGTTGTCGCTTGGGATTACCAGTTGGGTAAGCGTGTTGCTTATAGTTTGGCTGATGTCAACAAAAATAAACAATACGCTTACTCCATCAAAGAGGTATGCAAGTTAATAGGAAAGCATGAAGATACTATTAAGTGGCATTTGTATAGAGGTGATTTAAGATTCCCTCAAAGAATTTATTCTCTTAATGGTAAGAAAACTCCAGGGAAGTACTTTTGGAGCGAAGATAATATTAGAGAGATGCATGATTTTTTTAAGACGGTTCATAGAGGTAGACCACGCAACGATGGCGGGATTACCCCAGGAGACATGCCGTCTAGAGCAGAATTAGAAGCAATGATGAAACAAGAAAACATTTTATATGTTAAAAATAGCGATGGGGAATTTGTCCCAGTTTGGAAAGCACCAGAATGGTAAATAAGTCTGACAAAGATGCTAAGCATGTCTTGCATCAAGCGCTTCGTGTGTTGGAATTCACAATGGAGTTGGCTGTACAAAAGCAGGATATTGATGCTATGATAGGCATATCAGATCGTTTGATGATGTTGTATCAGCATTTATCGGACGGGACCAATGCCAAAAAGTTCAGACCAGGATTTGCTTTTGCAGATAAGGAAGAAAAGGTAGAAGATGAATCAGACTAATGTCAAGGTTGAATTACAATTCACCAAGAATCTAGGTAACTATGAAAGCCTACGCATTGGTATTGGTATTGAAGATTTTAAGCGTGACGGTGAAACTACTGATGAAGCTACAGATAGAGTTTATGCTTTTGTTGAGAAAAAGCTAATGGATAAAGTTCACGAGATTGAAGAAGAGCTAAAGGGTAAGAAATGACAAAGGATGAAGCAAAGTTAGCCTACGGATTAGTTGGGCTCTACTGTGCTTTATACAAAGAGCATTATAAGAAGCCTGCAGTAGTAAATAAGTACAGAGAAAAGTGGGCTATGCAAGACGTCATTGATAGTGTAGGATATGACAGAGCAAAGGTCCTCCTAGAGTATTACTTTAAGATTACAAAGAGTGGTCATCCACTAACTTGGTTCTTTTATAATTTTGAAAAGCTTGACCTTACATTGCAACAGACTGAAGAAGATAAGTCCCGCAGGGAATTGATTAGAGCTAGAACCAAGGATATGGTTCAGGAAAGAGACAATGAATACTGAGTCAGCCGTAATCACAGCAATATGTACCAACAAGGATATCGCAACAGTCCTTGCTGAAAATATTGACGAAGTATTTACTTCTCATAGAGATGTGTGGGAAGGATTAAAGTCTTACTATTTAAAGTTTAAAGCCGTGCCTGACGTTTCAGTTCTTACTGATAAGTTTAAAGATTTTGAACCCGCAAGTGTCAAGGGTGAGACAGCTTATTATCTTAACGAACTTAAAAATGAATACCTAGCAAGTAGAGTTAGAAACTTGCTATTGTCTTCGGGGGCAAGTCTTAAAACAGAAGCATCCTCTAGAGTTATTCAGCAAATGCAAGCTGAACTTAATACACTCGGAAAGCTTACAGCAAATGTACGAGACGTTGACCTTACAGATTTTAAGTTAGCAGAACAACACTTTGAAGCAGTTAAAAATCGTTCTGATGCTATGGGCGGTAGCCCAGGAATCATGACAGGCTTTAAGGCTATTGATTATGCATATCCCACAGGAATGGCTCCAGGACACCTTATCGTTATGATTGGTTGGCCAGGTAGGGGTAAGACATGGTTCTCCTCTTATTTGGCCTGCAAAGCTTGGGAACAGGGATTTAAACCTATGATCATATCCCTTGAAATGACCCCAGAGAATATGCGTGACCGTATCTATACTATGATGGGGTCGGGATTGTTCAAGGCTTCAGACTTCTCTAGAGGTAATATTGATATAGAGCAATTTGATGATTGGGGTACAAAGAAGTTTGCCAATAAGAACCAATTCATCCTTGTATCAAATGAAGGCACAGGTCAAGTTACACCGAATACGGTGCAAGCAAAGATTGACCAACATAAGCCTGATATTGTGATTCTTGATTATCACCAGTTGTTTAATGATTCATCTGGTGCAAAATCTGAAGTAGAACGTAACCGTAATATTTCTCGTGACTTCAAGTTGTTGGCAGTTCGCAATAATATTCCTATCATTGATATTACTGCTGCAACTATGGATGATGTGTCTGACCAAGATGCCCCGCCATTGTTGTCACAAGTTGCTTGGTCAAAGGCAATTGAATATGATGCTGATATGGCTATTGCAGTCCATAAGCAACCTGATTCAAATGTTATGGAAATTATAAGTCGCAAGAACCGTCACGGTACTGAGTTCGGGTTCTATTTGGACTGGGATTTGAACCGAGGCGTTATTACAGAGCTGTATGACAAGGGTATAGCGTAATTTATGTAATCACTGTCTAACTTGATATAATTATCAAGAAAGATTGGTGATCATGTACCCAAGAAAAATACATGACTTCTGGATGAATGGGATTATCAAAGATGATTCTATCTTTCAGAGCTCAAGGGAGAACTATGAGAGACTTTTGGTCCAGCAGATGCGAGACAAAGGTTACGTTCCTGTCCTTGACATGCAGCCTCAGTTTAATGTAAAATATAACGAGAGCAAGGATCACTACTCTTTCAACCTTGTAATGTACGGAATTTACATTGGTAAATCCAAAGCATTAAAGTATGAAGGGTTCTCTGGTCAGAGTTTAATACCTAAAGGAAAATAAATGACGGATGCATATGCTAAAGCGGACCTCCGCTCTATTCTGCAATCCTGCGGTATTGAAATTGTATCTGAAACAGGCACAGACTTTTTGTGTCTATGCCCATTCCACCATAATACAGACTCGCCAGCTTTTGCTGTAAGTTATTCAAAAGGCCTTTATATTTGTTATAATCAGAACTGTGATTCGTCTGGCACAGTACTTGATCTTGTTAAGACATTAACTAATCGCAATGATTTTGAAGCTATGCGCTTTATATCAGCAAACAAGCTTTCGCCAGCGGAGATACTTGAAGAAGAACTCAAGGACTTGCTAGATGACAAGCCAGAGTTTGTGGAGTTCCCGCAAGCAACGTTGGATAAGCTTAATACAAATTTGGAGCAAAACCCAAAAGCACAAGAATACTTTTTATCAAGAAAGATTAATCAAGAAGCTGGTCGTCACTTTAACTTAGGTTATTCAGATACTCAGGGTATGGTTACCGTACCTCTGCATTCTCCAGACGGAATTCCTGTAGGCGTAATTGGTCGTTCAATAGAAGGTAAATCTTTTAAGAATAGCCCTAACCTGCCACGCAACAAGACCATGTTTAATTTGCATAGAGCAAAGCGACAAGGTGGAACCATTATAGTCGTAGAGTCTAGTTTTGATGCTATTCGTTTATGGCAGGCGGGATTTCCAAATGCTGTTGCCACACTAGGTGGTAGCATATCAGATACTAATATTCAACATTTAAATAAGTATGCATCTACAATTATTATAATGACAGACAACGACTCCGCTGGGCGGGCGTTGGGAAATACAATAGCTAATAAACTAAGGAATAAAAATATTTTGTGGGCTAGATATGACCACAAGACTGTATATCCTCACATGGCAAAAGATGTGGGCGATCTCACAGATGAAGAAATAAAAACATGCGTAAAAAATGCGATTCCGCACTTTGAGTACGCAAATATATGATATACTGAAGAAACAGGGCATCAAACAGCCCTTACACTAAGGAGAAATAAATATGGGTATCGTAACAGGTTTGTCAGCAATGACAAAGCAAATGGAAAACAAAGCTGCATCAGGTGATGCACAAAAGGGAAGATGGCTACAGCTTAAAGATGGCCAATCACTAAAAATCCGCTTCATGCAAGAAATTGATCCAGACTCAAAGAATTATATTCAAGAGGCTGGCTTGGCTTTCATTGCGGTAGAGCACACAAATCCAAAGGATTACAAGCGTAAGGCACTTTGCACAATTGAAGACCAGGGTCGTTGCTTCGGATGCGAACAGCATCGTCGTGACCCAAAGGCTGGTTGGAAGGGTCGTTCACGATTCTACGCAAATGTCCTTGTTGATGATGGTTCGGAAGACCCATACATCGCAATCTTTTCTCAGGGTGCAGGTCCAAAGTCTGCAACTCCAGAGATTATCAACTATGCAGGCGAGACAGGCAGTATTTCCAACTTGACTTGGAAGTTAAAGCGTACTGGCACTGCAACTGATACTAACTACTCTATCATTCCACTTCCAACTGCAGATGTTCCTCCAGTTGATTTGGAAAAGTATGAATTGTTTGACCTCCAGAAGTCAGCAGTTCGTGATGTTCCTTACGAGGAGCAAGAGAATTTCTACTTGGGAATCACCTCAGATTCTTCAGAAGAGTCTCTTCAATCAACATCATCAGCGGTAGAGTGGTAAGAATCTAAACAATGAAATTTGCCCACCTTCACGTTCATTCGCATTACTCGCTTATGGATGGCCTCAACACGCCTCATGAGCTTCTTGAAGCTGCAAAGAAGGCTGGGCAAAAATCATTAGCAATAACTGACCATGGAACATTGTCATCTCACAGAGATATGCAAATCGCCGCTAAAGAATTAGGCATGAAGCCTATACTCGGTCTAGAAGCTTATATCTCGGCTACAGACCGTTTTGATAAAAGAGCAGTGGCAAAACGAGATGACAATACTTCCTTGTACAACCACATTATCCTTCTAGCTAAGGATGATTTGGGATTAAAGAATTTGCAAAAGCTATCTCAGATTGCATGGACAGAAGGATACTATCACAAGCCCCGCATTGATATTGATGCACTTTGGGAGTTTGGTGACGGTATAATTGTAGTATCAGGATGTATGAATGGTCTTATCTCTAAAGCAATTGAGCGGGGAGATAACGATAAGGCAAGAGAATATGTCAAGATGTTCAAGAACCGTTTTGGCAAAGACTTTTATATTGAAGTTCAAGCACATAATCCTGAGAGTTTAAACACAGCTCTGCTTGCATTAGCAGATGAATTTGGGGTGAAGCCAGTTGCTACGGGAGATTGTCATTTTGCAAAGAAAGAGGAGAGGGATCTGGAAGAACTCCTCCTTATATTATCAACTAAGCCCACGCAGAACAAAGATGCGGACTATACTAGTGGTCGTTCCTATAGGAATGTTATTGACCGCTTTGACCACTTATATCCTGACCGCCCAATTAGTTTCGCCGATATTAATGTTTATATCCAGTCGTATGATGAAATCAAGGCGGATTTTGAGAATGCAGGCATTACCAGAACAGATATCTACGAGTCATCAATAGAAATTTCCGATAAGGTTGAGGCATATGACTTTCACGAAAACCTTGACCTGCTCCCAGTACCAAAAAAGAATGCATTAAAAACACTCAAAGAAATGTGTGACAAGTCTCTAGTAGAAATGGGATTAGACAATGAGACATACAGAGAACGGCTCCAAGAAGAACTTCAAGTCATCGCTGATAAAAATTTTGCTAGTTACTTCCTTGTTGTTGGCGATATGGTGGGTTGGGCAAAAGAAAACCAAATCATGGTTGGCCCAGGACGAGGATCCGCTGCTGGATCTTTAGTTTGTTATCTATTGGGTATTACTGATGTAGACCCAATTAAGTTTGACCTTTTGTTTTTCCGATTTATTAACCCTGAACGTAATGACTTTCCAGATATTGATACAGACTTTATGGACCGTCGTCGTGGTGAAGTAAAAGATTATCTGAAGAAGAAGTTTAAGCACGTTGCATCTATCTCAACTTATACTTACTTTAAAGATAAGGGTGTTATTCGTGACGTAGCTCGTGCCTTCTTGGTACCACTTGGTGAAGTAAATAAAGCCTTAAAAGGCGTTGAAACATTTGAAGAGTGGGAAGTTTCACCAAGCACTGCAGAGTTCAGAGATAAGTATCCAGAAGTTACAAAGTATGCTTCAATGTTGCGTGGTAAGATTCGTGGTAATGGTATGCATGCTGCGGGTGTTGTTGTAGCTAAAGATGACATCAGCAAGTATGTTCCAATTGAAACTCGCAAAGACCCAGATGATTCTGTATCAGGTCGTATCCCAGTAGTTGCATACGATATGGAACAAACTGCTGAACTTGGACTTATCAAGCTTGACGTACTTGGACTTAAAACTTTATCAGTTATTGATGATGCATTAAAGACGATTAAACATATCAGTAAAAAAACAATTAATCTTAAAGACATTAAACTTGATGACCCGAAAGTATATGAAATGCTTTCAAGTGGTTTTACAAAGGGCGTCTTTCAGGCAGAAGCAACTCCATATACCAATCTCCTCATGAAGATGGGCGTAAGCACATTTGAAGACCTTGCAGCATCTAACGCACTTGTTCGTCCAGGCGCTATGAATACTGTGGGTGGATCATATATTCGTCGTAAGAAAGGCGAAGAAATGGTTACTTACGCTCATCCAATCATGTATGAGTTTACGGAAAGAACATATGGTGTTATCATATACCAAGAGCAGGTTATGCAAGCCTGCGTTTATCTTGGCGGTATGACCTGGGCGGATGCAGATAAAGTCCGTAAGATTATCGGTAAGAAGAAAGATGCGAGTGAATTTGATGCTTACAAAGACCAGTTTATTCAAGGTGCGAGCAAGCATATTACAAGCGAGGATGCAAACAAATTATGGCATGACTTTGAAGCTCATGCGGGTTATTCCTTTAACCGTTCTCACGCTATTGCTTACTCTATGCTGTCTTATTACACTGCTTGGCTTAAATGCTATTACCCTCTTGAGTTTATGTTTGCCATTCTCAAGAATGAAAAAGACAAGGATGCCAGGACGGATTATTTACTTGAGGCTAAGCGGTTGGGCATTAAAGTATTACTCCCGCATATCAACGAATCTGAGCTAGACTTCAGCATTCAGGGCAATTCAATTCGCTTTGGTTTGTCAAACATTAAGTATATTTCTGACAACATTGGTAACAAGATTATGAATCTTCGTCCATTTAAATCATACTCAGACTTTACAGAGAAGGCGGGAGTCAAGGGTAGCGGTATCAATTCAAGAGCTATAGACTCTCTTAATACAATTGGTGCTGCAGCATTTCCAGACAATCCCCGCAAGGGCACAGAGAATGAAAAGCTGTATGAGTATCTAGGCATTCCTAAATTTGATACAGGCAAGCTAAGCCCCGCTATTAAGGCTCAGGTTAATCCGCTTGAAGATTTCCTAGAAGAGGGCTGTTTCGTCCTTCTAGCCATGGTTAAATCCATTAAAAAGGGTCCTACATGGGCACGTATAGAACTTGTTGATGACACAGGTTCGGTGGGAATCTTCCATGAGGTCAATACAAAGATTGAACCAGGAATGATGTATTTCTTCTTAGTAGGAGATAACCGTATTCACAAGTACGTAACAATTGATGAAGTTGTTGAAAAGACTGACGATCCATTTGTTCAATGGCTTTACAAAGATAAACTAAAGATTGATGACGGAAAGATGCTTGTACTTGATTTTACACATTACAAGACAAAGGCAAATAAGATGATGGCTCATATTATTTTGTCTGATGCAGACAAGAATCTTGAGCGAGTAATTGCATTTCCTAAGCTATATGCCAAAGCTCTAGGAAAGATGCAGCCAGGAAAGATTTGTGACCCCGCAATTTCCAAAATGGAAGACGGAACGTTATATGTAAAGGAGGTAGGTTAATGGAAGATAATGATTTGTCAAATGTAAATATATCTATTGAACAAATTCTTGCAGCTATAATAAACCATTTTGGTACTATAGAGATTACAACAGAGGAATTGTTGAGTAATTATTCAAACAAGAATCTTGCTGTAACGCAGGATCCCGAGACAGCCAAGCTTAGATTTGAGCTTGCTGATAACCAAACAGAAACCGAATAAATAGTGTATAATATAAGTATATGGCTCAGTCCTACATACTTAAAGGTACGGAGAACGAGTTCCTGTTAGTAATTAGAGCAGAGGACGAAAAAGCAATCTATAACATAATAGATTTATTAGTGACCAGTCGTAATGAACAGATTAAAGAGTTAGCAATAGAGTTAGAGAAGAGTTTACATGATAACGGAAGAGATTCTAGCAAAGCTAGACCCAAAAACAAGAGCAAGACTACAACTAGCAACAACAGTAAGCGTAGAAAAACAAAAGACGCCTAGCATTGGCTTAACAATGGGACTCAAAGGCGGATTAGGCTTTGGTCGCCAAATCCTTATCTGGGGAAATAAGTCTGCTGGTAAATCTTCATTCTGCTTACAAATGATTGGTCAAGCTCAAAAAGAAGGCAAGACTTGTGCTTGGATTGATGCAGAAGCATCGTATGACCCAGCTTGGGCTGCCAGATTAGGCGTAGATTCAGAAAAGCTAATTTATTCACCCGCTAAATCTATCAATGACATGGTAGATGTTGCACAGCAACTTATGGAGGCGGGAGTAGATATTATTGTTGTAGATTCTATCTCAGCATTACTTCCTGCCATTTACTTTGAGAAAGATAGTTCCGATCTAAAGAAATTGGAAGATACCAAGCAGATTGGTGCTGAAGCAAAGGATATGACACATGCAGTCAAAATGCTTAACTATGCAAACAAAAATACGCTACTCGTTCTTATCTCTCAACAGAGAAACCAGTTTGGATCTATGCATGCAAGCCATATCCCAACAGGAGGAATGGCTGTTAAGTTTTTCTCCAGCACCGTTATCAAGCTCTGGGCATCAGAAGCTGATGCAAATGCTATTAAGTCTGGAATCCAAGTTGGTGACAAAATTATTGAACAAAAGGTGGGAAGGCCAGTCAACTGGATTATTGACTACAACAAAACTGGACCAATGGGGTTATCGGGTCAGTATGACTTCTATTTTCAAGGCGATAAAGTTGGAGTTGATGCTGTCGGAGAAATCCTAGATACTGCAGAAATGATGGGTATTGTGCAAAAAGGCGGTGCTTGGTACACTGTTAATGAAGAAAGATTCCAGGGTCGTGCAAAGGCTGTAGAGTACCTTAGAGACAACCCTAAAGTAGCGGATAAGATTAAGGAAGAGATATATGACAAGTCTTGAAAATTTTCTTAAAGGCAATAAAAAAGTAGAGCCACCATTGCAATCAATGGAGCCAGCCAGCGGTTCTTTTGCATGCCAAAATAAAGAATGCAACGAAGTTGTTTATGAAGGTTATGTTGATAGAGCACACAATAAGTTGAAGTGGATTTGCAGTCAAGGACATGATTCAGCGGTAAGCATCTAATGTCAGAGCGTGGAGAAATAAAACGTGACGGAGCTAAAGGACAGAAAAATTCTGGTCGTGGCGATTACCAAAAGGGAGACGCTCAGTGGCATAATTTTGTGGTTGATTATAAAGAGTATGAGAAGTCAATCTCTATATCAAAAGCTATTTGGGCTAAAATTTGTACAGACACTTTTAAGGTGGATAGGAATAAGAGCCCAGTTCTCAAGCTCATACTTGGTGGAGAAGGCTCTAAAACTAGACTTGCAGTAATTGAATGGGCATTGTTAGAACAATTGATAGAGTGTTGGGAGACACATAATGATTGAAGATCAAGACTTAGACGAGTTTCAAATTTGGTTTAGTAATGGTGTAGAGCGTGGTTGGATTACTCCACCATTTTGTGCTACTCATGATGGAATACCTTCAATTTCTGAAGAGGAAGAAGAAGAATGGGAAGCAGGCGGAGACCCATGTCAGTTTGTAGTTAGGATTCTTGAATGACAGAAAAACCAGTTATTGAATTAATCAGCGAACTAACAGAGTTCAATGATATGAAGACATATATGAGTGACCCAGACCTTGACTATGCTCTTGACTTGATTATTAAGCTTATTGCTAAGCCTGATGTGCCTTCATCCAAAATTCCCGACCTTATTGTTAAAATGCAGGCTTTGTCTGCTAAGTTTGCAATGATGTCACGCTACTACACCACCTTTGAAAAAGGCGGGGAGAATTCTAAGAAGAAGAACGTATATTACACTGCTGAAGAAGCAATAGACAAGCTTGTTGCAGCATTGAAATATTCAATGAAAGGTAATTATTAGAACACTTGAGTGTGTGATATAATAAACATATGAAACCACACAACAAGCTTCCAGAACCAGAAATTGGTCAAATTTTTGAAGGTTGGACTGTTATAGAAATTGGTCAGTGGCAGTCAAAAACCCCTAACTCGTTCTATAAGTCAGAGCATTATTGTGGAAATACAAGAAAATTTACAGCATCTCAATTATGGTCTAAAAAATTTAAGCCTTGTAAAAAATGTGAAGCAAGGGTTGCATATAGAAAAAACCATAAAGATATAATTTTAAACAATATTTATAGGCAATATAAATGGAGTGCCAAAAAAAGAGGTCATTCATTTAATTTATCTAAAGAGGAATTTAATAAAATTGTTTTTATGAATTGTTCGTATTGCGGTGATGAGCCAAATCAGAAAAGAAGCATAACTGAAAAATTAAGAAGTGTTCACCATAAAGATGAATATATTTTAATTAATGGAATTGATAGAATTGATAATTCTATAGGTTATGAATTTAAAAATTGTACCCCATGTTGTTTTGTTTGTAATAAAGCTAAAAGCACCATGACTATAAAAGAATGGAATGATATGGTTTTAAAATGGAGTAGAATGGCAAAGATAAATGGGTAGAGAGCTAATAGCAAACCTAAAGTTTCAAAAGATGGTTGTGCCAGATGGTTTTGATCCAATTAAATTTGCAGAAATGTATGAGGAGGCAGTATTAAGTGAAAAAAGACCAAATGAATTTACCCAAAAGAAAACTTTTGCTCCTAGTTCTGTTGGCTATGGTAACGGTAACTGTCCTAGATATTGGTTCATTGCTTTTACTGGTGCTGAGTTTGAAAATGAAACCGATGCTATGGGCGTCTCTAATATGGATAATGGTACGTATGTCCATGATCGGATACAGAAAAACTTTGCTAAAACAGCAGTCTTCAAAGCAAATGAAGTTGAAATTACCCACGATGATCCGCCAATTAGAGGATTTGCAGACACAATTATAGAATGGAATGGCAAAGAAGTAATTGGTGAAGTAAAATCTGCCAAGCAAGAAATTTTTGATATCAGACAAGCAGAGATGCAAGGTCTTCCATATCATAAAGTTCAGCTTTTGCATTACATGAAAATCCGTGGGGCAGAGCAAGGTTTCTTTTTTTATGAGAATAAAAATGACAACAGTTTTCTTGTTATACCAATTAATATGGATGAAAAGAATACAGACTTGATTAATGGAGTTTGGGATTGGATGCGTAAAGTATATGCTGCCTATGAAGCTGGAACTTTGCCAGAAAGAACATTTACTAAATCGCAGTGGGCATGTAAGGGATGCCCTGTCAAGAAAGTTTGCTGGGCAGATAAAAAAGATTTAGGTGAAGTTTATATAGAACCTTTGGTGCTTGAAAAATGATATGTGCTTACGAAGAGTGCGGTAAAGATTTTACACCTAAAACACACAATCAAAAATATTGTTCTGATGAATGCTGTCGTACTGCAACTAATGCAAAATTAAAGCAAGCATATTATGACAAAAAAGCTAGGCTAGCGGGCAAGCAAAGAATTTGTAAATCAAAAGGCTGTAACGTAATCCTTAGTAGATATAATGAAACTAATATATGTGATAAGTGCGTAAGTGCTAAAAAAGAAGAAGAGCGAAAACAGCTTGTAGAAATGGTAAAACGTGTCTCTGGCTAAATTAGTTCGTCCAACTGCACATAAAGTTTTGGGGATAGATGCCAGCACAAATAGCATCGCCTTTTGCTTAATGTCTGAAAAGAAACCTGTTAAATGGGGAGAAATCACATTTGAAGGTTCTGATGTCTATGAAAGAATACTTGACGCAAAACGTAAGATGAAAGCTTTTAAAAACGAACTTGACACTGATTTTGTTGTAATAGAAGCTGCCATTTCTGTAAGATCAGTTGCAACGGGAATGAAGATGGCATACGTATTCGGTGCTATAATGGGAGAGTTACTTAGTGATAATGTTCAGGTTGTTGAAGTTCATCCCATAACCTGGCAATCTTACTTAGGCAACAAAAATTTTACAAAAGCTGAAAAGCAGGCGGTTAAAGATGAATTTCCAGGAAAGTCTGAAAACTGGTACAAGGCAAAAATCAGAGACATTAGAAAGTCTAGGACGATTGACTTTGCGAGAACATTGGGCGTTGACACTGAAAATGATAATGTCGCTGATGCGGCGGGGATAGCATGGTATGCAGTTAATGAAGTTGTGTGAGGAGGTATAATGGCTAAAAGTACAAAACTTTGGGAGAGCAAAGAGTGGGTAATGAAAAGATATGTTACCGAAAAGAAAACTGTTCTTCAAATGGCTATGGAAGCTAAATGCTCTCATATGACAATTCAGCGGGCGTTAGAAAGATTTGATTTGATTAAGAAACCTAGAAAGTGGACTAAGTAGTGATACCAGTATTGATAATACCAGTATTAAATAGATATGATTTGTTGGATGAAAATCTAAATACAATTGATTATCCAATAGAAGAAATTATAATTATAAATAATGGTAAGGAAGACTATGTTCCTAAGAGAGCAGATTTGAATGTAAGAGTTCTTAATCTCCCGTCCAATTTAGGAATGTCAGGTTCATGGAATTTAGGTATTAAGCTTTATCCATTTAAAGAATATTGGATGTATTCCTCCGCAGACACACATTGGATTCCAGGATCTCTTGAGCAACTTCATAATGCTAGTGATAAAGGCAAGCTTGTTATGACCACGGAAGGCTGGAGTGCATTTACAATTGGTGAAGATGTTGTAAGAAATGTAGGATTATTTGATGAATACTATTACCCAATTTACTTTGAAGATAATGATTACTATGAAAGAATGATGCGTTCTTCAATTAAAGATGGATATGTCAATGGTTCTATAGAAGTAAACGCACCCTTGGGACCTTCACAAACTATTAATAGCAACCCAGATCTTCTTAAAAGAAATCATGAAACATTTGTAAATAATGAGATGTATTTTAATCTTAAAAAAGCAGAAAATTTTGTAGTAAATGGTGGATGGAATATTGATCGTAGACGGGCTCAAAATTGGCAGCTATAATAGGATTACTACCAGCTTCGGGTAGTGCTTCAAGACTTGGCGGGATTCCAAAGTTTTGTTTACCATTAACAGATAATCAAAACATGCTTCAATGGCATGTGGAGCAAATGTTAAAGGTATGCGATATTGTTAAAATATCTACAAGAAAAACATGGCTTCCAATTGTAAACCAAATGGACCTTCCACCCGAAGCTGTTGTTTATGAGATTGAGCCATCAACAATGTCTGATGCATTGTTAAAGATGATGGTAAACCCAGAATCTAAATATATAATTGGTATGCCTGATACCTATATGCCAGGATCAGATGGAGAATTCTATAGACAGTTAGCTGAATCAAAAGCAGATGTCACTTTGGCAGCTTTTGATTGTCACAAAGATTTAATGGGGCGGGTAGGTCAAATTAAGTTTAATGAATTTGGTAATGTTATTGATGCTCTTGACAAGGATAAAGATTGTGAGTATCCTTATATGTGGGGAGCAATGTCAATACAAAATGTTTATATTGACGAAGAATTGCCAAATCCAGGTGTGCAGATAATGGACTGGGTTAATGAAGGAAAAGATGTAAAGGCGGTAGTCGCCAAAGGTAAGTACCTAGACATTGGTACTGTAAACGGTCTTAAAATGTTATATAGAGAGGAACTTTAGTGTCTAAAGTTTATGATGATTTATATCTTCATGCAGTAAATGCACCGTCTGGCTATAGAATTTTAAATAAGTGTATGGACGTAGCAAGAATGCTTATTGATAAGAATATATCATACGGAGATTCTGCCATTTCTCCAAACAGAATCTTTGCACAATCAGATAGTATTGAGCAGATCAAAGTTAGAATTGATGACAAGCTTAATAGAATTAAAAATAATCAGGGCTTTGCTGGCGATAATGATATTGATGATTTGATTGGTTATTTAATCTTACTTAAAGTTGCCATTGACAAGAATGGGTATGAAGGAGTATAATTAAGTATGCCAAAATATGACTACACTTGTATTGAGTGTGATAGAACAGAGGAAATAACTAGATCATTTTCTGATCCAGAAGTAATCCCGCCATGTCCAAGCTGTGGTTATAATATGACAAGAGTTTATACCCCTGCGGGGATTCAGTTCAAAGGATCAGGTTTCTATAAAACCGATAATGGCAGATAACGAGTTAGAAGTAGCTGGCAAATTTGACCAGATGAATAAAGTTGTTGAGGAGTTGCTAAAAGGTAGCACTCCTGCTTCAATTGCACGTACACTTGATTTGACTCGTGTTCAAGTTGATAGTCATATTCAAACTTGGAAAGAACTTGTTCAAGATAACAGTGCTATCAAAGCCCGTGCTAGAGAAGCTTTGGCGGGAGCAGATGAGCATTACAATATGCTTATTAAAGAAGCATGGCGTACAGTAGAGCAAGCAGATATGCAAGATGCATTAAATGTAAAAGCCCAATCTCTTAAACTTATTGCTGATATTGAAGCTAAAAGAATTGATATGTTAAACAAGGCGGGAGTCTTGGAGAACAATGATATGGCTGATCAAATTCTAGAATCAGAAAGAAAGCAAGAAGTCCTTATCAGTATTCTTAGAGATGTAACTTCATCTTGTGAACATTGCAAGTGGGAAGTATCAAGAAGATTGTCAGAAGTCACTGGGCAAGTAGAGGCAGTTGTAATAAGTGACTGATTTTAATGTATTTTTAGATGCATTACAAGGTGATGAATTTGATGAAACTCCAGCAACTTTGGAGCAATTTGTAACAGATAAAAAGTATTTGGGCCTTCCGCCATTGTCTGAATTACAATATACAATGATTAAAGCATCCACTCAAATCTACAAACGTGAAACATTACACAATATATATGGTGAAGTTGAAGGCGAAAAGATTTGGAAACAAACATGTAATGAAGTAATCCTGCAGCTGGGCAAGGGTTCTGGAAAAGACTATACATCTACTATTGCTTGTGCATATATGGTGCATTTGCTTTTATGTCTTGCAGATCCCGCCAGATATTTTGGTAAGCCACCAGGCGATGCTATTGATATTATTAACATTGCTATTAACGCTATTCAGGCTAACCGAGTTTTCTTTAAAGGATTTAATCAGCGTATTGAAAAGTCACCGTGGTTTCAGGGAAGATATGTCGCTAAAGCAAACATGGTTGAGTTTGATAAATCAGTTACAGTTCACTCAGGTCACTCAGAGCGTGAAGCATGGGAAGGTTATAACGTTCTTGTAGTTATTCTTGATGAGATCTCAGGATTTGAATTGCAATCAACTTCAGGTCATGAGCAAGCTAAAACTGCATCATCAATTTATAAGATGTATCGTGCATCTGTCAACTCTCGTTTTCCAGACTTTGGAAAAGTAATTCTACTTTCATTCCCACGTTTTAAAAATGACTATATTCAGCAAAGATACAACGAAGTTGTGGCGGAAAAGGAAACTGTTATTCGTCATAATAAATTTAAAGTAGATCCCGATCTTCCTGATGGAACTGATGGTAATGAATTTGAAATTGAATGGGAAGAAGACCATATTGTTTCTTATAAAGTACCTAGGGTATATGCATTAAAGAGACCAACTTGGGATATTAACCCGACCCGTAAGATTGAAGATTTTACAATTGACTTTTATACAGATCCAACAGATGCATTGTCTCGTTTTGCATGTATGCCACCAGACGCAACGGATGCATTCTTTAAAAATCGCTTAGTAATTGAAAAAGCATTTAGCAATCCTAAATTAAATGTTGATTCATATGGAAGATTTGATGATGATTTTGTTCCAAAAGAAGATGTTAAGTATTTTATGCATGTTGACTTGGCACAAAAACATGACCATTGTGCAGTAGCATTAGCCCACGTTGACGGCTGGGTAACCATGAAGATTGGTGAAAATTTTAAGCAAGCAGCACCTAGAATTGTAGTTGATGCAGTCAGATATTGGACACCAACAGCTTCTAAATCAGTTGATTTTACAGAAGTAAAAGATTATATTACAAGTGTGCGGGATAAAGGATTTAATCTTAAACTTGTTACATTTGACCGCTGGAACTCACACGATATGATGCAACAACTTGGTGTTCATGGTATTAAAACAGAAATTTTATCTGTAGCAAAAAAACATTATGAAGATATGTCTCTTACTTTAACTGAAGAGAGATTGCATGGTCCACATATTCAATTGTTGATTGATGAATTGCTTCAGCTACGTATTATGAAGGACAAGGTAGACCACCCTAGAAAAGGATCTAAAGACCTCTCAGACGCCGTTTGTGGAGCTGTATTCAATGCTATATCCTTGACACCACCAGATCAAGATAAAGAAGTAGAAATCTATACTTATTCTGGTGTATTTGCGGGGGAATTGGCACAATTAAAGGCGGAATCGGATGCAAGAATGAAGAATACAATCCGTATGCCTGAAAGAAAAACAATGCCACAAGATATTAGAGATTTCTTTGATGATGAAGACGGGGAATACAAAGATATAGTTGACAACTTCAGAATACTATAGTAAACTGTCACCAACAACAAACAAAGGGTAATAAATGTTAGCAAACGGAACGATTAAAACTATTGAAGATGAAGATGATATTTATATCAGTTTAACTGCACTTTGTGAATATTTTACAAAGTCTGTGGTTAGTATGAGAAGTGAAATTGATGCAGCAGATACAAAGCATAAGCGTTATGCTGCAGGATTATATGATATGATGCGTACTCTTGCAGAAGAAATGGTTGAGCTTGGAAAATTTGAAGCACAACGTCGCATGATTAATAGCCCTGAAGATTTATTGAAAATGATTGACAAGAACCCTTTCGGTAAGGTAGAATAGGGTTACAATGGTCTGTAGCACAATTGGCAGTTGCACTCCGCTGTTAACGGAGATGTTGTAAGTTCGAGTCTTACCAGACCAGCTAGATAAATTATTAACCAAACAAACATAGGAGTATAATTATGAATATGATGGCGGAAAAGACAGAAGAAATTTCAGAACAAAAAGAATATATCTTAAAAGCCATTGATCGTTGTGATGCATGTGCAGCACAAGCTTATGTTTTGGTTAAAGGTGTCACAGGAGAATTAATGTTTTGTGGTCATCATTATCAAAAAAATGAAAAAGCATTAAAAGAATTTGCTTATGAAATTGTTGATGAGCGAGATAGGCTAATAGAAAATAAACTCATAGGTCAAGCTCACGTATAATTTGTTATGATGCAAAAATTATGATATAATATATATCATGGAATGCGGAACTTATTCAGGATATATAACCCACGGCAAAAACAAGGAAAAACCTTGCAACGAGTGCAGGCTGGCAGCAAATAAGTATAGAAGAGAAAAAAGAAAATCGGATAATGAAAAGCTTGGGTATGACCCAAGAAGGTTTAGTAGGCATCATATAACAAAAGAGTATTATGACAATATGATGTCAAAGCATGACGGAAAATGTTGGATTTGCAAAAAAGCAGAAGCTGTACATATAGACCATGACCATAATTGTTGTGAAGGCGGGTGGTCTTGTGGAAAATGTATAAGGGGTGTATTATGCAGTAATTGTAATACAGCAATAGGTCTTTTAAAAGACGATATAAATCTTTTAAAAGAAACAATTAAATATTTAAAACAACTGACAGTATCCTAGCCTGGTTTTGGAAGTACTCTTATAAGGTATGTATCGCTGGTTCAAATCCAGCCTGTCGGACCACATTCCCGATTCGTCTAACGGCAAGACCCCGCCCTTTGGAGGCGGTTATCGTGGTTCGAATCCATGATCGGGAGCTAGCACTAATGGCCCAACGGTAGAGGCGCTAGTCTTAGGAACTAGATGTTGTAGGTTCGAATCCTACTTGGTGCACAAAAGGCTCCTCTAGCCCAGCGGTAGAGGCATATCACTTAAAATGATAAAAGCGTTGGTTCGAATCCAACGAGGAGCACTAGGTTATAGGTGGCACTTACTTAGGATGTTATAGTTACGTATACAAACTAACTGGGCAATCGCTCACCACCTATAACCCCTGCGGATGTTGCATATTGGTAGTGCCTCTGCCTTCCAAGCAGAAGGGGTGAGTTCGATTCTCATCATCCGCTCTCGCCTCCCTAGCTCAGTGGTAGAGCATCCGCCTTGTAAGCGGAAGGTCGTCAGTTCAATCCTGACGGGGGGCTCGGAAAAATGGCAGAGTGGTCTATTGCAACGGTTTGCTAAATCGTCGTACGAAAGTACCGTAGGTTCGAATCCTACTTTTTCCGCCACGGTGTATAAGCCCCAAGGTGGGGCAGTGGACTGTAAATCCGCCGTCAACGACATGCTTGGTTCGATTCCAAGATACACCACAATTAATGTATAATTAACTTATCATGACAGATGCACATAAGCAAACATTAAATCTTCATTTAATTACATCAATTCCAGATCATGCTCCACGAAAAAATGATCCATATTACAAATATTTTATACAGGCAAAAGCTCGTATAAAAAAGACGGGAATGTGGAAGTGTATAATTGATGATGATTTA